>MDTG01058922.1_pt1 | contig 29541 bp, 26 predicted proteins | sample 811421 | NCBI WGS metagenome assembly MDTG01 (sample SAMN05326645, study PRJNA326480) | marine metagenome | isolation source: seawater | place: Pacific Ocean: South East | collected 2011 | reverse complement strand
GAAAATTATATTTTAAGAGTTTTAAAGAAAGTTAATGAGCAAAAAAGTAAATTTGATATTCAAATTGTTGTAAGTGATGATTGCTCGTCTGATAAAACCATATCAATTTTAAAAGAAAATAGTCACCTTTTTGATAAAATTATTGTAAGCGATGCTAATAAAGGAAAGGGTCATGCTATTAAACAGGCTATTCCACACCTGACAGGCGATATAACATTAATTCAAGATGCTGACTTAGAATATAACCCAGATGAATACGAAATTCTTTTTGAACCATTTCAGAGTGATGATGCAGATGTAGTTTATGGGACAAGATTTGGAAGCGGTAAGAAAGTACGAATTTTTTATTATATCAACCGCGTAGCAAATTTTGTAATTACAAATTTAACCAACAGTTTAACTAATATTAATTTTTCTGATGTAGAAACTGGATATAAAGCAATTAAAACTAATTATCTCAGAGAATTTAATCTAAAAGAAAACTCTTTTACAATAGAAATTGAAATGACTATGAAATTATCAAAAATAAAAGCAATAAAAATTTACGAAGTTGGGATATCCTATTCTGGAAGAACCTATGAAGAAGGAAAAAAAATAAAAATGATTGATGGCTTTAAAGCTATTTTTGCAATTTTTAAATATAAATTTTTTTCTTAATTTAATTAATTATTGTCAATTAATTTTGAATTTATATTTAAGCAATCTGGAAAAATATTAGTTTTTAATTCATATATTTTAACATTGTATTTAGGGTAACTTTCTTTAAAAGGATTTCTTCCGGAATAACTTCCAATTTTATCACCCTTAGCAATTAATTTATCCAAACAATTTTTTACAAGAATTCTTTTTTCTTTATCAGTAGGATCAACCAATAAAATATGACTGGGGTTTTTTCTAGCAACTTCTGAAAAATATTTTAGACTTCTAGTATCATTTAAATCTAAATAATTAAAAAAAAATAAAGATATATTTTTATTTTTCATATATGCATTTTTCGAATCAAAAGTTAATAAAACCTTGTCTGATTCTAAGTTTTTATTTATCCAATTAATTAGCTCATAATTGTAGCCATATTTTTTTAAAACTTTTTCTCGTAATTCCTCATTTACTGAACCAATAGATAGGGTAACTATTCCAAAAAATGCCATTAAAAAGGTAGCTAATGATTGAGCATAAATTGAGTAACTTATAAATTTGTATTTATTAAATACCTTAAAATTATTTAGATTTTTTGAAAATGCTATTAATGACCAAAAAAATGGATCAATAAAAAATCTAGCATTATGCTGTCCAAAAGTTAAAAAAATTACGATATAAAGAATAATTATTACTTTAATTTTAAAATTTATATATTTTAAAAACAAACTTAGAAAAATTAATATTGATGATATTCCTAGTGTTTGAGTGGCTTGAGGAATGCTTAATGGAAAAAAAAACCAAATTGGAAATCCACAATAATAACCACATGATGACACTGACTCCCATAAATTTGAATATCCATATAAGTTGATTGGGAGTGCATAAAATAAATTTTGTAGATAATTTCCACCTAAATAATGATACTTCCAATGTAAATAGGGTAATAATAGAAAAACGCCTAAAATAATTAACATAGATAAAATAATTTTTATATTTAATCTAGATTTGTAGACCTCAAACATCAAATAAATCCAAATTAAAAATATGCTTACTGCTGAACTAAACTTTATTTGGTAGGCTAGAATCAAAATAATATTGGTAATTAAAAACGCAATATATTTGTTTTTTTTATTTACAAGTCTTCTAAACTCAAAAAATACAATATAGAAAGCTAATGCGATAAGTCCTGAGGACATTAGTTGTGGTTTATTAGTTGCTACTAAAAAAATTAGTATAGGACACGATAATAATGCATATGTTAATAAATTTTTTTTAGTTTCTCTAAATTTACTTAGCTGTTTTTTTAATATGCCGTAAACAAGAAATATTCCTGTAAACTGAATAAGTGAACCATATTGTTCTGCACCACTTGCTAATCCAAGAGCTATTAGTATTTCTCCAAAACCAGCTTGTCTACTATGAAACCAAAAATGATCTATCGGAAAGGATCCATAATTTAAAATATGAATTGCAACTTCAGTATGATAATCTAAAGAGTCACCACTAGTTATTGGTGCAAAACATAGGATAAAATAAGTAAACAAAATAATTTTAGGTAAAGAAAGATATTCATTATTTTTAAATTGAAAAAAAATATCTTTAATTATAAAAATTGATAGTATACATAGTAAGATACCAATTATTCTTAAAAAAAATGTTTCAGTAAATCCTAATAATGTTAATGGTGAAATAAAAATAATTAAAATTGATGATCCTAGAATTGGGGCAAGGAAAGTATTATCTGCAACATTTTTAAATATCGGCTTTATGTAACTTAATTTGCAAATGTGGTTTCCAATTTGAACTGTTCCAAAAAATAGAAGTAGCGAAAAAAATAAAGAAAAAGGGGCAATAAATATATAATTTTCTATTCCAAATTTCATTTTTTAATAAAAATATATCTCCCTTTTCTTGTTATTTCCAAATTTTCAATAGAGTTATAAATACAAATCTTTTTAAAAAAAGCACAATCACCAGAGTTGGTTTTGTATATTTCATAATTATTAATTTTTTTATGAAGATATAAGTTAGAATAATTAAATGTTCTATTTTTAATATATATATCATCATTAAACTGATATTTAATATTTTTTAATCCAATCAAAACTAAAAAAATTGATATTACAAAATATTTAGAAATATTAATTTTATTTATTATTTCTCTAATAAAATACACACTGATAGATAATATAAGCATAGTTATACAAATAAATAAGGCATAACCAAAACGTATGTCTGGAGCTATTAACCAATAAGTAAGTCCAATTACAAAAAAAATAAATAGAAATAGCACTTCTATTATTGTTTTTTTTATTTGAGACCATTTTAAATTAAAAAAAATAATTATAGAAGATAAGAAAATTATAAATATTGAAATTTTTATAAAAGCTATTGTAAAGAAGAAATTTTTAACCCAAGGTAAAAACCACTGAAACGAATTTAAATAGTAATCATAATTTGTATAATTTGTGTAAGTATTATTTTTAGATCTGGCAAACGCACTTGTTTCTTTTGCAAATTCTTTAACCAAATCTTTAGAAACAGACCATTCAAAATTAATACACGTGAAATCTAAAGGAAAAATTAAGCATCCAGTTGAGACTAAATATTTTGAAACCCATAAAAAATTTATAATTCCTATAAAAACCATAAATTTTAAATATTTTAAAATATTTATTTTTAAATAAAAAACTAAAAAAATTGGAAGCATTAAAGAAGGCAAATAAGATAATTTTGAGATATAAGATAAAACTGAAAATACCACAGTTAGTGCAAGATCATTAATATTTCTTGTGTTCAAACTTTTTAGGAAAAAATAGAATGATAATATGTAAAAATACATTCCAGAACTATCTGCATCTGCGGAGCCTATGGAATTGAAAATTGTTCCATTTAAAGAGGGATGTATAAAGCTGTATACAAGCAAAAAAGATGTTACAGATAAAAGGAATATCTGATGAATTTTATTAATATCAGTTAATGCTTCTTCATAAGTCAGTTTAATTAATATAATTAATGGAATAGAGTTTAAAAGATACAACAAATTTATTTTGAAAATTTCATAATTAAAAATTGATAATAAATGATGCCATCCAGATACTATACCAAACCTATTTTCAAGATTGGCAATCCCAAATACTAAACTATTGTCAGAATACCATTTTATTATCTGTAGATGATAAAATGGTGTATCACCAGCCAATGGATTAATTTCAATTAGAAGAGTTAATATTAATATAATTAAAAATATTTCAAATTTAAAATGTTTTTTGAAAAATGAAAAGTTATATAAAAATAAAAAAAAACTAATAAAAATTAAGGGAAAAATTAATGAATTCAATGGTAAAAGTATATTAACTAAGAAGGCAATAATTATTAAAAATGAAAATCCATACCCTAAATCAGACGCAACTATATTATTTATTGAGCTTTTAAATAAAAATTGTTTAACGGTTAAAGAGTAAGTAATTACACATATGTAAATTAAAAATATTAACAAAAATTTAATCATTTTTTAATTATCTCTATATTTAAAATAAAAAATAAAAAATATTATAATACAAAATAAATATCCTCCGTTAAAATAACCAGAAGATCTAAGAAATGTTTGCACAACCAATAAAGGGATAACAAAAGATTTAATTTCGAATGGTATTTTTTTGGAAAAACTTAATATAAAAATAAGTAAATACAAAATTATTGCAAAAAAACCAAATTCAGCAACTGATTTAAATAAATTATTAGTTCCATCCATGAAATTTAATTTTTGGCCTGTTTCTAAATTATGATGAGTTTTTCTTGAGTAAATTTCAAATTTATCAAATGACACTTTATAATTATTTATTCCAAAACCAAGGGGTCTCTCTATTAAAGCTTTAAGTGCAATATCAAAATGTTGTAAATAAACAGCAAAAGAAAGATTATATTTATAATTACTTTGATCAGCACTTTCACCTTTAGATAAAATTTTTTGATCTTTAATAATGAATTTATTTATGTCACTTATTTTTTGATTACATGCTTTATCTTTATTTATGACAAAAAAATAAGAAAATAATAATATTAAAATAATAATAAAATAACGAATAATGAATTGAAATTTAAAATTTATTATTAAAAGACTTATAAATGATAGAATGAGTCCAACAAAAAATACAAACGAGAAATTATGTAAAGATATTAAAATAAAAAGCAATACAAATAACAGTCTTAAAGATCCATATAAATTAATATTATTAATATTTATTTTAAAAATATAGTAACAAATTAAAGCCGGTGAAATCATGGCCAAATGTGAATTTTCTAAAAAAAATCTTTTTACTCCTTTTAAGAAGGACAGTTTTTCACTAAACATTCCGCCAGTATAAGAACAACCTATATTTAATGAATTTATAAAAATATCAATATACAATAAATAATAAAAAAAAGTAGATATAACGAAAATATATAAAAAAGTGTCTATTATAAATATAAAATTTTTTTTTAAGTATTTAAAATTTTCCCAGATTATTAATATTGTTAAAACTAAAATAATTGAAGACAAATAGTTTTTTATATTAAAAATATTATCAATTCTATAATTAATATAAAGATGGAAAAAAAAAAATAAAATTAAAATTGTACAAAAAAAAAATTTTTTTTTTAATTCATTAATATCCTTAAAATTAATTATTAAAGGAATTATAAGTAGTAAATAAAAAAATCTTAATTGAAATAATTCAAAGTGTATATCCCAAAAAAATATATTTAATGAAAATAAAATTAAAACTAAATTTTGGTATTTAATTAAATTTGTTAAATACATAAATTATCATTCTTTTTTAAAAAAATTAGTAACTACAAAGTATATAAATAGAGTTAAAAATAAAGATCCAAACAATAAATAGCTATCTTTTGGAACATAACCAAAGTGAATCAGACGATAAACTAGAATATTAGTAATTATTGATACTAATATTAAATTACCTTGAGATATTTTATTTATTATTTTTTCTATAGAAACTAAGAGACATATAATTATAAATATGCTTAAAAATAAAAAAATATAACTGCCAGGATAATAAAGAAAAGCAATTATTCCAGGGAGAATTATCCCAAAAGTTCTTTCTGACAAATTTCTTGTATAAGTTTCTTTTATAAATTTTTGTTCGTAAAAAGAAAAATTATGACTTTTCACTTCATTAAATGATTCTTTTAAAAGACCATAATTAAGCAAGTGTTTGTTTTTTGTAAGTAGTACTACCGCCTCAAGACCGACCCATCTATTTAAAATTACATATATGAACCTGTTGATTCTTCCTGCTGTATTACTTTCTTTTTTATATTTGATATTGATTATTGATTTTTTACCTTTATTCAAACTGATATTTTTGAATAAAGTTTTGTTTTCAGTTATATGATTGTGATTTTCGTAATTTAATTTTTTATCTATAATTTTACTCTGTAAATTTTTTTTGAAGTAATAACTATTTCTCAAATCTTCTGTAACTAAAATTGAGAATATTGAAAGAATTAGTCCAATTGAAGCTGTAAAAGTAAAAATCCTATTTAGATTTATTTGGTTTTGAGATATTAAAAAGATGCCAATTAAAATAGATATAACTTCAAAAATCATCGCTCTACTTAAAAGACTTACATATAAAGCAAACATTAGAATTAATATTAAAGTTGTTGTGAAGTATAATTTTGGTTCTCGAGATTTTATTTCATAAAACAGAATAATGCCAAAACCTAAGGGAAAACCAATAAGATAACTCCATTTTACAAGTGAGCTTATTAAAAATAAATTAAAGTTGCTTATCATACCCTTTTGATAAATAGATAACAAAAAATTGTTTGATGCGACTATTAAAGTAAATATGACTAATAAAATAATTATTATATTTCTATATTTGTTATAGATTTTACTTGGTTCAAAATTAAACGAATTTTCTAAATTAGTGAATTTTTTATATATAAGTTTAATTAAATAAAAAGAAATTAAAATGCAGGAAAATGCAAAAATAGATAAAACTAGACTTTCATCTAAAACGCTTTGAAATTCTTTGTAATTTGTAATTCCTTCACTTCTGCTAAAAACAACATCTTTATATTCATTTTCATACGGGATAACCCCATTCCAGATAAGTATATTTCTAATGGTTATTGAAAACCAAAATCCAAACCATAAATAAAAAGAAATGAGAAATTCACTTACAAAAAATTTAGTAAAAAAATTTTTTATGAAAAAAAAATTTACTATTAATGAAAAAATTAAATAAATAAATTTATTTTGGTTATAATCTTTTAAAAATAAAATTGATGCTGAAAATGAAAATAAAATTAAAAAAAAACCAACAGATAATTTAAGATTTTTCATTTAAAAAAAATTTTGAAAATAATAATAAACTAAAAAAAGCAGCAAAAAAATATGAAAATATTATTAAATTTATATTTACATAAAACAATATTACGGGAATTAAAGCTATAACAATACTATTAATTATATCTAATGTATAAATTTTGCTTCTATATTTTTTTAAATTATAAAAGTGAATTCTTTTAATAATTGAAAATAACATGATCGCCGAACCTAAAACTGAAAGTAACGAACAGTAAAGAAATAAACTTTTATTTTTATATAATATTAAATTAATATTTTTAAAATTATCAAATACAATAAATACAAATATACATAAAAGTAATGATAAAATAAGATAAATATTTAAATAAAACTTATATTCAATTTTTTTCTTTATAATAGATGGTGCTATAGAAGTTGAAAATATTGTTCCAATAAATGACCCAATGGCAAATGAAGAGAATAAAATACCAGAGATTTCTTTACTAAAATTATAAAAAATAAATACTCTCCAAAATAAAACACTTAGAATAACAGAAATAGAGGATGTGAAAGCAAATACTTTAGATATTTTATTAAATAATTTTAAAAAACTATATTTGATGAGTTTGCGGTTTAAATCATTTTTTAAAATTATAAAAAAATTTACAATTGTGATAAAAACAAATATTTGAAGTAAATAATTATTTTGAAAAAAGTGTAAGTTAATTAATATAATAAAAAAATTTCCAATATTATACACATTATAAAATTTGAAGAATTTTAATTTTTTCTCCACCTCATGTATAATAAGTAATATCTCAATAAGCCAGTTTTGAAATATTATTATTGAAATAAATATTATTAATTTTTTAGATGAAAAATTTAAACTATATTTTCCTAAAATATAAATTAAAGTTATAAAAATTATCAGACTTAAAAAAATTCTAAAATTATAAACTTCACCTGCCAAAGATTTATTTCCATCTAACAATATTTGGTTCTTTAAATTATATGAAAAAATAAGATTTACGCTAGCTATTAAAGAATATATCAATCCTATTTCTGCTGCTAAAAAGCTATAACCAAATATTGTAAGCAAAACCATTAAACCAGTAAAAAACATTAAGTTACTAGCATAGGAAAAAGATGTTAAAATTATTTTGTTCACAATTTTGATTTTAAAAATGTTAAATTAAAATGTATATACTTATTATTTAAAATTATTATAATTTTATCGAAAATAATGTTCCAACTAAAAAATTTTAAAAAAAAAAAAATCTCAAAATTACATCTTCTTAAAATTTGTATATGGTATTTAATAAATAATCTAATTATTTATAGTTTTATTCCGTCATCAAAATTAAGGATTTTTCTATTAAAGTTGTTTGGAGCATCAATAGGCAATAATGTAATAATGCACCCTTACACGAATATTAAATATCCTTGGAAGTTTAAAATTGGAGACAACTCATGGATCGGGGCAAGAGTGTGGATAGATAATATTGAAACAGTAGAAATAGGTAACAATTGTTGCATTTCACAAGGGGTTTATTTTTGTACAGGTAACCATAATTATAAAAAACAGAATTTTGAATTAATTGCAGAGAAAATAATTGTAGGAAATAATTCTTGGATAGGAGCAAAAAGTATAATATCTCCAGGTGTAGTTATAGATGAAAATACTATTGTAAAATTAAATTCTATGATCTCAAAAAGAAACTAATTTTTTTTTTTCTCTAATGAAATTGCTGATAAGTTTATTTTTTTTATATCTAAAACCTGATATTTTTATTAGAATTTTATAAATGTAATATATAAAAAATAATAATTTAAATTCTTTATACAAAATTGTTAAATCCTCTCTTAACTTTGTAAATAAAAAATTCATTGAAGTACTTAATCCTCCTGTTCTCATATAAATAAAAAATGTTTTAACATATTTGCCTCTAAAGTTTTTACATAAATTTAATAAGTATTCGGTGTCTGCAGAAATCTTAAATTTATCGTTATATGCAATTTTTTTTGTAATGTATCTTTTCAAACAAACTGACGTATGGGCAATTTTAAAAGAAGAGATTTTGTCTTTGTTTAATTGAGGTATTTTCCAAACTCTGGTGATATTATTATTTTCATTATTATAATATATTAAATCTGAAAAAAAAAAATCGAATGACTTATTTTTATTTATAATTTTACTAAATTTTTTTAGCACGGAATTAGAATAAAAAAAATCACCTGAATGTAAATTAATTAAATAATCACCTTTCGCATGTTTTATCGCCCTATTAAGTGCATCGTACATTCCTTTATCTTTTTTTCTGTAGTATTTTATTTTGTTTTTATATTTTTTTTTTATGAGTTCTGATGTTCCATCCTCTGAATATCCGTCAAATATAATATATTCAAAATTTTTATAATTTTGCTGAAATACGCTTTTAATAGTTAACTCAATCTCGGGAAAACCATTTTTTACAATAGTTATTATGCTGAATTTCATTTATAAATTTTTATTTAAATCATTTATAGTAATTGAAATTCCTTTTTCTAATGATGTTTTGGGGTACCAACCATAATTATTTGCAATTCTACAATCTAACAACTTTCTAGGTGTTCCTATAGGTTTAGATTTATCATATACAATTGTTGTTTTAATATTCAATTGTTTCAAAACGAAAGATGCATAATACTTAATATTAAAATCTTTTCCTGATCCAAGATTGATAACAGAATGAGATGTTTTTTTATTCATAAAGTAAACACATGCATCAGCTACATCATCTACAAATAAAACTTCTCTTTTTGATTTTCCATCACCCCAGATGGTTAATTTTTCATCTTTTTTTTTTTTAATATTTAAAGCTTTAATGATTATTGCTGGTAAAAAATGTGATGTTTGTAAATTGTAATTATCATTTGGACCATATAAATTTGATGGCATTAGACATTTATAATTAGTTTTGTATTGCAAATTATAATTTTCACAAAGTTTTATTCCTGCAATTTTTGCAATAGCGTAAGGTTCATTTGTATATTCTAGGAAGCTATTTAATAAGTATTCTTCTTTAATTGGTTGTGGACAATTTTTTGGATAGACACAATTTGAGCCTAAAAAAATTAAATCTTTAATTCCTGTCTGAAATGATCCGTCTATTAAGTTATTTTGTATTGCAAGATTCTCAAATATAAATTGTCCTCTTAATGAATTGTTTGTTAAAATTCCTCCAACTTTAGCAGCGGCAATAAAAACAAACTTGGGTTTCTCTTTTTTGAGAAATTTGTATACTCTGCTTTGATTAATTAAATTTAACTGATGTCTAGATTTATAAATAATATTTTTGTAACCTTGTTTTTTTAACTCTCTGATTATCGATGAGCCAACCAACCCATTATGTCCAGCAACATATATTTTATCAGTTTTTTTAATCATTTATTCTATCCAATTCATAAGCAACCATCTCTTTTGCTAATTTTTTTATATTATAAGTAGTTCTCCATCCCAATTTTTTTCTTGCTTTGTTGCTATTGCCCAACAAAGAGTCAACTTCGTTAGGTCTAAAATATTTTTTGTCACATCTAATTATTATTTTTTTTGATTTTTTATCAATTCCTACCTCATTTAAACCTTGTCCTTTCCAACTAATATCTATTTTAAGAATTTTGCATACTAAATTAATAAAATATTTTACCGAATATTGTTTTCCAGTTGCCACAACATAATCATCTGGCTTTCTTTGTTGTAGCATTAACCACATTGCCTTTACATAATCTTTTGCATGTCCCCAATCTCTTTTGGAATATAAGTTGCCAACGTATAAAGTCTTTTGTTTTCCATGTTTTATTTTGCATAATGCTTCACAAATTTTTTTAGTCACAAAGGTTTCACCTCTTTGGGGGCTTTCATGATTAAATAAAATTCCGTTGCAAGCAAATATTCCGTAGGCCTCTCTATAGTTTACTGTTATCCAATGAGAATAAAGTTTTGCTACTCCATATGGGCTTCTAGGATAGAATGGTGTTTTCTCGCTTTGTGGATTTTCTTGAATTTTACCAAACATTTCGGAAGTTCCAGCTTGGTAAAACTTTGTTTTTTTTTGAAGATTTAATAGACGAATTGCTTCAAGTAATCTAAGTGTGCCCAATGCATCAGAGTTTGCTGTATATTCTGGCTCTTCAAAAGAAACAGCAACATGTGATTGAGCTGCTAAATTATATATTTCATCTGGTCTAATTTTTGATATCAAATTTAATAAAGACAATGAATCAGTCATATCTCCATAATGTAATTTAAAAAAATACTTTTTTGAGTGCGGGTCCTGGTAAATGTCATCTATCCTTTTTGTATTTATTGAGGATGATCTCCGCTTGATGCCATGAACTATATAATTTTTATTTAACAAAAATCTTGAAAGATACGAACCATCTTGTCCAGTTATACCTGTTATTAATGCAATTTTTTTTTTCATAATTTATCTTTTTTTAACATACTAAATCCCATTAATATCCAGATAAGTGTGCCAAACCAAGTTGAAAATAATGCTCCTGAAGGTTTAATTGGTAAAAGCATGGCTAATAAAAAAAAGAAGGCGATATTATTGGATGAAATAGATTTTTTTAAGTATCTGTTTACATATATTGCTAATGCTGTACAAAGTAAAAATAATCCAATCAAACCTGTCTCTGAAATGACTTCCATAAAAATATTATGAGGATGCGTAGAGCACCTAGAGTAGGAATATGAAGAGTCAATATTTGGATATTTTTTACACTCAACTCTAAAAGATTTAACACCTTTGCCAAAAAAAATTGAAGATTTAAAAATCTCATAAGCAGTTAAATAATGTGCTGACCAGGGATTATTTTTTAAAGTTTTGACAATTTGAGTTTTATAATTTACTTCGTTATTTACTTCATTATTTGCTTTCATTAACATCTTAACATTTTCGATATACCTAAAATTAGATGTCTTAGAAAATGATAGAAATAAGGTAAATATTATTATGGAGGCAATAAAAATAGATAAGTAATTTTTTATCTGAAATTTTGAAAATATAATATAAATAAAAAAAGTGATAAAAAACGTAACCAAGGGAGCACGGTCACCTGTAATTATTATTGAAACAATTAAGATCAAAAATAAAATGTTTTGTAAAAATAATTTATTTTTTTTGTTAAAATTACTATACAAAAAGATAGATATTATACCAAAAAATAAAATAAACGTTCCAGCTCTGATTTCATTGCCAAATGGTCCTGAAAATCTTTGAATTTGAAGTTCTTTCCAATTATCCGAAGGTTCATTAAAACCATTTATTAACTCAACCCTGTAACCCAAAATGTCAACTCCAATTAAATATTGAAGAAATATATCCATTATTACAAATGCTAAAATCAAAAAATAAAATAAGTTTAATTTAACTATTTTGTTATAGTTAAGCTGTAAAAGATTACATATTGCATATGGAAGAATTATAAATCTTAAAAAAGATAAACTTTTGTAAAAATTTGCATTTTCCAAAAATAAACTTTGAGTTGATATATAAATCCAAAATATTAACAAAATAATAAAGAGTTTATCTGAAAATAAAGATTTATTTTTATCTATTATTAAAGTGTAAATATAGTTAACTATTATAACAAAAACTGCTAAGTTTATGATAGGTGGGCTGAAAATATATGCAATTGGTAAAATAAAAAGAAATATTAACGAAGTATTATTTAATATTTTTTTTAAATCAAAATGAAACATTATAGTACTTTTTAATGGAAATCATGAGTTATATTAATATAATTTTTTTTTTAATATTAAACACTTTTATCTATATCATAGTTGATAAATATAAAAAAAGTTATTTAAAATTTTTAATTGACGTCCCAGACAAAAAAAGGAAATTGCATAACAAGCCAACATTTATAATTGGAGGTGTGTTTGTTGCTATATATTTAATATTTTATATAACTCATAATTTAATTTTTGATAATAATTATTTGTTAGCAATTCTTATATCTTCACTAGCAATATTTTTGATTGGTGTTTATGACGATTATATTCAAATTGGGCCTTACAGAAAATTGTTTTTTTTATCTTTAATAATTTTTATAGCAGTTTATTTTGATGACAAATTAATCATTAGTAACTTATATTTTTCTACTTTTAATAAAACCTTGTATTTAGGAAAATACTCATATTTTATAACAATTTTGTGTATGTTATTGCTTATAAATTCTCTAAATTTAAGTGATGGTATTAATGGATTGGCAGTTGGAATATCAATAATTTGGACTGTTTATCTAATTATAAATGCTCAGAATATAATTTTAAATTTTTTGATTCCTTTTTTGTTTTTATTAATAATACTTTTTTTTAATATTTATAAAGGAAATTTTTTTTTAGGTGATAATGGAACTTTAATTTTATCAACATTAATTGGTTTAAATATAATTCTCTTGTACAATTTAAAATTAAATCATGATGAATTTAGAATTTCGGCAGAGAATATATTTATCCTTTTTTTTATACCTGGTGTTGATATGTTTAGATTATTTATATTGCGATTATTAAATAAAAGAGATCCATTCTCAGGAGACCGAAATCATTTACACCATTTATTAATATCTAAATTTTCTTTAAAGAAAACTTTAATTACATATTTTTCTTTTATGATTTTATTATTATTATTTGATTATTTTAAAATAATAGCATCATTTTATTTAATATTACTTGCTTTCGCAACATACTTCTTTTTAGTTTTTGCCTTACGTAAAATTTGATATTAATTTTTGAAGTTGGTTTAAAGGCAAGTTATAATTAATCATATCAAGTTTTTTATTTTGTTCTTCTAAGTAATAATTATAAAGTTTTCTGTCATTAAGAATTTTATTTAATATCTTTTTTCCTTTATTAACTGTAGTGCAATGTAGATCCCTATGAATAAGTAATGAATTCCAATAACTGTATTTATTACCTACAATTAAACATTTACATAATGCTGCTTCAATAATTGAATTCCCCCATCTAGGTGTTGTAAATAAAGGACAAAAAAATATTTTAGAATTTGATAATTTTTTAAGATAATCATTTACTTTTAAACCACCATCTAGTTTTTCAATTTTCATATTCTCCATATCAAATGATTTTTTTAACGTACTTGGTTGTTGTATTTCAATTAAAACATCTAAATCAAATTTTTTTTCTAACTTCAAAATTTCCATAAACTTTGAGCTACCAAATGTATAAGAGAAATCTATACAATGTTTTCTACTAAATAAAGAATACAAAGAATAACCTTGTGTTAAATTTAAAAAAAAATCATAATAATCAGGTTTTTTAAAACAATATTTTTTAAAATTTTTTTGAGAATGATCTTCTAAAATAAGACCCCATTTGGTTTTTTTATATTTAATAATTATATCTTTTGAAACTGCACCTTCATAAGCTAATACAATATCATAGTTTTTGAAATTTATATTATTTACATTAATTGAATTTTTTTTTTGTTCATTGTGAAGAATTATATTTTCTTTTGTGATTAACCTTTTATTTATTTTATTTTTTTGTTCGTTGTTTATTTCCGATTGGGTTATAAAAAAATCTGAATTTAAGTCAGTAAATAAACCTACTGGCCCTAATCTATAATAGCTAGATAATAGAACATTATTAATTTCATTTGAATTTTTTGTGTATAAATCTAAATAAAAATATGGTTTGATAAGTAATATTTTATTTAACTTAAATTCATTTTTTTCGTACTTATTACTAATTTTAAAAACTAATTCTGAAATTCTAGTCCAGATAATCATGAATAATAACTTCATAAATTTTTTTTATTAAGTGTAGAATTTATTTTTTTTATATATTCTAATGCAGTACGAGATTGTGCGAATTTTTTTCTTTTTAATGATGATCCTTTTACTTTTATAAGTTTTTCAATACCTTCTGCAATGCTTCTTGGATTATAATGATTTATATAAATAGCATTTTTTTTTAATTGTTCAATTGCTCCTAAAAAATTTGAATATAATACTGGCTTTCCTCTTGCTAATGCTTCTAATGGCGGTAAATTTTCTGGTCCCGATACTGATAAATATATAAGGCCAAGGCAGTTATCATATAAACTCAACAATTCATTTCTAGATACATGTCCTAATATCTTAACATTTTTTAAAATATTATTTTCTTTAATAAATTTTTTTATTTTATAATAAATTTTTTTATCTTTTATGTCTCCTACTAAAATTAATTGATATGATTTTTTTTGTTTATTCTGAAAAATATTGAAACCTTTAAGCAAATTTAAATGATTTTTATGCATCCAAAAATTTGCAGGATAAATAAAGAAATTATTTATTTTATTTTTATTCAAAAGTTTATTAAATTTGAATGATTTTTTTGTTAAAGCCCAAGATGGAGTTGGGTGACAATTAAAAAAAATTTTATTTTTACTTAATTTATAAAATTTTGAAGCAATTCTATATGATGATTTATTCCCAAATAATATATATTTTGCTCTAATAAAATTTGATTTAAAAATTTGATCTCTGTAAGTTTTTATAAAAAAAGATCCGACTTCTGGGTATTCAGGTATAGCTTTATGTTGCACATCCCAAACTGTAAAAATATAAGGAAGGCTAAAAGGATATCTCATTTCTGATGAGATGGGCCAAATAATTTCAACATTATTTTCTCTTAGATAATTTTCTATTTTATTAAATCCTAAAAGGTTGAAGAAATTATTAATAAATGAATACTTAGAAAAAAAAAAATTAGTCAATTTTAAAATATTATCGTTTTCATAATACTTAAAATAATTAATTTTTTTTTTTTTTATTTTATTTTCAATTTCTTTGCTATAATCATTTATTATTACAAAGAAAAGTTTATGATTAATTAATTTGGGATTCGCAATTAAATTGTCTAGAATGTCGTATGTTATTGTATATCCGCCGCCCTCTTTAAAATTTCTAGATTTAATAATAATACCTAAGTTCATTTATCACAATTTTTTATAACCTTGCAAATAAAGTCTATTTCACTATTAGTGATATTATGGCTAGAGGGTAAATATAAACCATTTTTCCACAAGTAATTACTATTTAAAGTCTTGTGTTTTTTGTTAATAATTTTTCTGAAGCAAGGTTGTGTCCCTATTGATTTAAAAAAATCTCGAGAGTCTACCCCCCTTTTTTTCAAATATTTTTTAAGTTTATTTTTTGAAAGTTTAAAATTTTTATTAATTAAAATTCCAACCATCCAATAAACATTTTTATAATTTTTTTTGCTAAATTGAAAAGATATCCCTTTTAGATTTTTTAAGTTTTTTTCATATCTTCTTTGAATCTTTATCTTCTTAGATATTGTCTTTTCTATTCTTTTTAATTGATTGTTTACAAGAGCTGCTTGGTAGCCTGTCATTCTAAAATTGTAACCTCTTATAAAATGAACAAACCTTGGATTGGTAAAACCAAGATTTCTATATAATTTTAATTTTTTATAAAATTGTTTATTGTTTGTAGTTATAATACCTCCCTCACCTGAGGTAATTATTTTATTTGCATAAAAACTGAAGCAACCACAAAAACCGTGTGAGCCAACTTTTTTTTTGCCAATTTTTGCACCGTGAGCTTCAGCAGCGTCTTCAATTACTTTTAAGTTATATTTATTTGCAATTGAGTTGATTTTTGACATATCTACTGGGTTACCTAAAAAATGAACAACAACAATTGCTTTTGTGTTTTTTGTTATTTTTTTTTCAATTAAATTTGTATCTAAATTCCAACTATTTAAATCACTATCTATTGGTATTGGAATACAGTTATTATGAGTAATTGCTAAAGCTGAGGCTATATTTGTAGTTGAGCTAACAATTATTTCACTTTTTTTTGGTAAATTTAAAGCAGAAATTGATAAATGCAATGCACTTGATCCGTTGGTTACAGCAACTGAATATTTTACTCCTATATATTTTGCAAAGTTCCTTTCTAAATCAGTAATTGATTTTCCAAATGTTCCAGAAATTTCTCCTTTATCTAAAGCTTTAATCAAGGCATTTTTGTCAGACTTTGATATTTCAGGTTCAAATACCGGGATCATTTTTTAACTTTTACGATAACTTTATCAAATTCCTGCCCTAAAAATGGACCCTGTTTAACACTTATACATTGCATATCTTCTAAAACTTTAATTGCATGAATTCCATGTTTAAGAACTATGGCATCCCCTTTATTTAAAATTATTTTTCTTATTATTTTTTTTTTATCTGTATATAAATCAACTCTAACTTTTCCTTTTTGGACAATAAACATTTGTTGTAAATCATTAATAACTCTTTTAAATGGCCGATGATAATGAGGCGGTTCAACGAAACCTTTTTTATGGGAAAGAATTCCAAATTGAAAAGATGATTTAGCTGGAGATAGAAATGTTGTTTGATTTTTTTTTAACCTTGAGCGAATAACTTCTGCATAATGTTTTTTGTTATAAATGATAAGTTCATGATCTTTTGACATAAAAATTATTCCACTTTTTTTATAACTTTCGCTGGGTTTCCAGAAACTAGACAAAAATCTGGAACATCTTTAGTAACTACACTTCCAGCTGCAACAATTGAGGATTCACCTATTGTAACACCTTTAAGTATAATACTTCTGGCACAAATCCAAGCGTTTTTTTTTATATGAACTTTTTTTGAATTCACTTCATTCCATTTCATTTGATTATTTCTAAATCTTGACAAATCATTTTTTCTTAATTTTGAATCTATAGAATGGCTGTCATGATCAAAAATTAAACATTCATATGATACCAAAACATCATCTTCAATTAAGATTTGGTCTTTACAATCAATTATTGATTTGCCTCCAACAAATACGTTATTCTTTATTTCAATTTTACTTGTATTAGTTTCAGTTACCAATCTTCCATTAATAAGGCATTCATTTCCGATATTAATCTTACTATCATCACTCCTTTTTTCAATTCTACAAAACAGCTGACTATTAGTTCCAAGATTATCGATTAGTTTTTTGTTATAGTAATTTATAATTATTTTAATTAATTTAACTATGTATTTTAACATTTTGATTATTTAAAACATAAAAACCATTTTCCAATAGAAATAAAATCATTCCAAGATGAATCTATAACATAAACTCTAGAAAACTTTCTCTCAAATTTTTTTGACCACCAATTAATACTATTATTATGAAAACTCTGATATGTTTTCATCCAACCTTCATCAATATTCTTTTTTGAAAGAGGCATCATGTGAAATGAGCCAATTTTAGTACAATAATGTAAATTATCAATTACTGCGTCTATGCCTTCATCAGTGAAATGTTCTAATGAACCAATCGAATAAGAATAATCAAAAAACTCGGCTGGATAATCTAATTTGGTTGCATCAATACATTTCAAAAAATTTGGATCAACTCCTTTTTCTATAGCTACTTTTAATAGGTTATTGGATATATCGCATCCATAAATTTGGGCTTTGCTATTTATTTTATTTAAATCAATTATATTTTTACCAGTTCCGCATGCTAAATCTAAAATTTTACATTCTTTGTTGTTAAATAAGAGTTGTATTTCATTCCAAACATTATCTTCACCCCATTCATCAATTCTTTCGGCTGCTTCTTTTTGATCATATAACTCAATATCTTGGTCCTTACCTATTTTTTTTTTATTTTTATTAATTAATATAAAATAGTAAATTTTTTTTAAATAATAGACAATTATTGGTGGTAGTATATTTTTTATTAATTTTTTCATCTTACAATAATATTTTTTAACTTATTAAAAAAACTTAATTCTTTTTTTAAGAAAATTGAAATTTTGTTTAAATTTTCTAAATTTTCCTTTACATCAACGTTTATATTGTATGATTTGTAAATTTTTTCTGGCTTTGAATTAAACACGTCACTTTTTGACCCATGTAACCCTGAACCATCAAAACCATTATTTGATACGTATGTGTATCCAGGGAACATGTTTAATTTATTTTCATTAAATGAAAATAAGTAAAATAATATTCCCCAAGAATTATAATCTGTATAAAGTTGTTTTTTTAAAAAATTAAAATAATTAAATGAACCATTTATATTAAACTTGTGTTTTAAATTACCTTCATTTTTTATTTTTTTATATAGAGTTAAAATTTTTTTTTTGTCGTCAATAAATTTTAAAAAATTAATCCATCTATTTTTCCAAGTTCCCCAACCCCAGCAGGAAACTAAATTTAAGAAATAAGATTCATCCGATTGACCATTAATGGGATAACTATAACCTGAAATTTGCAAAATTTTTTCATTTGATTCAAATTTAACTAATGAGTCATTCATATAAATGATAAAATTTTTATCCAAAACTAGATCGTCTTCTATAACTATTATTCTATTAAAACTATTTAGAACTTTTGACACTCCATTTGTTAAATTATTAAATAACCCTGTGTTTGTAGTGTTGGCATTAATCCTTATATTATTAAATTTTTTATAAAATTTATTAGAAATTTCGTTTACTTTTTTTACATTTTCTTCATCTTCTTTGTTTTTTGGTCCGTCTATAAAAATATAGATTTTAGAATCTATAAAATTTGTGCATTTAACTAAACTATTAAGTATATTCTTTGTATGCTCGGGCCTATTATACAAAAAAACTGCTATTGGAGATAATTGCATTTATAATGTCTTATATTTATATATTAATTATTATGATAATAAACTAAATTATGAAACTATCAAATAATCTATATTTAAAAAAATACTCTTCTAATTTTAAAATTAAACTTGAAGAATGCTATGATATAAAAAAAATAGTCTTATTAAAAAATTTATTTGAAGATATTAAAAAAAAGAAAAAAAAAATTATAATTCTAGGCAATGGAGGAAGTGCTGCAATAGCAAATCATGTTTGTGTGGACATTGTTAAACTAACAAAAATTAAAACTTTAAATTTTAATAATTCTAGCCTTTTTACTTGTTTTGCGAATGATTATGGACACGATAGATGGATGGAACAAGGACTTATACATTTTGGTGATGAGGGAGACTTGCTAATAGCAATTTCATCTAGTGGAAAATCAAAAAATATTTTGAATGCTTGTAGAGCTGCAAAAAGAAAAAGATTTAGATCCATAATAACTTTAACAGGCTTTAATCATGACAATAAAATAAAAAAGATTGGAAATATGAATTTTTGGGTTAATTCAAAAGTATATAATTTCATAGAAAACATACATCAAATAATTTTACTATCAACAGTAGATTTATATAATAAAACTTATATTGATTAAATTAACACGAGATAACTTTATTTTTTTTTGATCTATAATATACACCTCTTGTATCGTAAAGCACATTGGAATATTTTAATATTTCATTATAATTAAAGCTTGAGTGATCAGTTAATAGAATTACGTTTTTAAATTTTTTTAAAATATTATATTTAAAATTTTTTATTCTTTTAAAAGTAAAATTTTTAATTTTAAATGAGGTAATATAAGGATCATAGTAAAATATATTATATTTGTTGTCTTTAAATAACTTAAAAAGTTTGATTGCAGAAGATTCTCTCAGATCATTAACATCCTTTTTATAAGTTATACCTAATATTAAAATTTTCTCTGTTTTCTTTATTTTTTTTGCTATTTTTTTAAAAATCCATTCTGGCATTTTTAAATTAATTTTATCTGCAGCATCTATTAAACTTGATGAAACTTTTTGCTTCTTAGCAATCCAGGAAATAAATAATGGATCTACAGGTATACAATGTCCTCCTATTCCAGGACCAGGTAGGAATGGAACAAAACCGAAAGGTTTGGATTTAGCTACATCTATAATATGAAAAAAATCTAATCCAATTTTTTGAGATATAATTTTCATTTGATTAACTAAATTTATATTTATTGATCTATATGTATTTTCAAAACATTTTGCGAATTCTGCAACTCTAATTGAATCAGCTACAAATATATTTTTAAATATTAAACTGTAAAAATATCTAGAATTAAAAAGACAATTCTGTGTGTATCCAGAAACCACTTTGGTTATATCTCGAAATTTGAATTTTCTTTTTGTTCCTGGATCTACTCTTTCAGGTGAGTAACTTAAATAAAAATCTTTGCCTATATTAAAATTTTTCTTAATGAATTTTAAAAATATATCTTCTGTAGCTCCTGGATAAACAGTACTCTCTAATATAATCATCTGCTCTTTTCTCAAATATTTTTTTATATTTTGAAATGCATTTATTATGTAATCCATATCTGGTTTTTTATTTTTTTTTATAGGGGTTGGAAGACAAAATATGATCACATCACATTCTTTAATTTTCATAGGGGAATTTAATAAATTTATAAATCTGTTTTTATTTGTTTTTGTTAATTGTTCATTGGAAATTTCTGTAATGTGAGATTTTTTTTTTTTTAAATTACTTAATATTTTAGGGTTGATATCAAAACCATAAACATTAATTTTTTTTTGGAACAATTCTAAAAACAAAGGTAACCCGATATAACCTAGACCAATTATTCCAGCTGTAAATTTTTTATTTAACAACTTGCTTTTTAGTTTTTGCATTACAAACTTTTTTTAGAGACCTCTTTTATTTTTCCTTTCTCAAATCGAAATATTTTATTACAAAAATCAAGTATATTTTTATTATGAGAAACTATTAAAATTGTTCTGTCATCGTAATAATTTTTTATATTATCTATTACTCTTTTTTCTGTTTCATTATCTAAAGAATTAGTTGATTCATCAAAAAGCATGACTGAACTATTATTATAAAATATTCTTGCCAAACCTACTCTTTGGGCTTGACCACCTGATAGTCTTACTCCTCCAGTGCCTAGCTTAGTGTCAAATTTCTCTTTTAGTGCATTAATAAAACTAATTGACTCAGATCTTTCACAAGAAGTAAGTAGCAGTTTTTTATCTACTTTAGTTTTATCTGACCCTATAGCAATATTTTCAAGTATAGACTCTTCAGTAGTAAATAGATTTTGGGATCCATATGAAATTAAATTTTGCCACTCATTTTTTACTGTATGAAGCGGTATATTGTTAATTAAAATTTCACCCTGATTAACATTTAATAGGCCACAAAATATGTCTAAAAAAGTACTTTTTCCAGATCCAGACTCGCCAACGATACCAATTTTATCACCTTTATTGATATCTATGTTTAAATTTTCAAAAATTAAACTTTCTTGTGACTTATATTTGAATGAAACATTTTTAATTTTTAAGTTTTTAAATTCTAAGTTTTGTGTTTCTTGATAATTTGAATTTCTATTGTTTTCTATTACGCTAATAATATCCCATGTTGATTGTTTTAAAGCTGAAATGTTAATACTTGATACATAAACTTGATTAAAAGCAATTAAAAGTTTCTGAAAAGCGTAAATTACTATAGCAAGAATAGTTATTATATATGTTTGATCATATCTCATAAACGATAATAAAATAAATGTGATAATTGAAAAAGTTATAATCCCTATTGTTTCAATTGCTATTCTTGGAAATTGTGAGTACAGATACATCTGTAAGTTTGACTTTCTAATATTTTTGTCTTTTTTAACAAAGTTATTTAAGTAGAAATTTTTATTATTAGTTAGCAAAATTTGTCTAAGATATGTAATGTTGTCCTGAACAACCTTTAATCTTGTATCGAAATTTTCAGATAAAATAAGTGAAATTTTATTGGTTCTCTTCCTAAGAAAAAACAAAATTAATCCATAAATAATAGAAAAGATAGAGATTAAATAAAATGTAACTATAAAATCGATTATAAACAAAGATATAATTATTGCAATAGAGATAAAAGAAGAAGTGACTATTTGCAATAAATGTATCAAGAAATTGATTGCTTCATCAATTTTTATAACTAAAGCACTGACAATTTCATTAGAGTTTTTAGATATAATTTGTTCGTAATTTTTTGAAAATAAACTACTTAATGCTTTGTGTGCTATTGATGAAGCTGTATTTTTTATAAAATTTTGTGAATAATAGGTAATGTATAATTTTATAAAGGTGTTAACCAAAATTATAATTATAAATATACCAAAAATGTAATATGTAATATTATTTTCAATTTTTAATCCAAACTTATCGAAGATAGATATAAAAACTTTTATAATATAAAAATCAAGAATTTCTGGTGATAAAATTAAGTTAACTACTGGAAGGAAAGTAGCAATTGTTAGCATTTCTGATAACGATGATATTGTAATTAAAATTATCACCAATATGACTGATTTTTTTTTATCAAAAAAAATTTTTTGCCAGAATGTTTTTAAGATATTGTATATCAAAAAAAAGCCTTATATTAGATTTATAAGATATGTATAATGAAAAAAAATAAATATTCACACAAAAAATTTTGTTTCGATATTGATGGGGTTATATGCAAAACAATAAACTCAAATTATGAAAAGTCAGTTCCTAATAAAAATGTTATAAATATGATTAATAAATTACATAAAAAAGGAAATAAAATAAAAATTTTTACCTCAAGGTATATGGGCAGATCAAGTGAAAATATAAAACATGTAAATAAATATAAATCAGTAATCACGAAGCAATTAAAAAAATGGAATTTAAAATATAACGATTTAATTATAGGTAAACCAAGCTATGATGTTTTTGTTGATGATAAGGCATTTGGCTTTAAAAAAAATTGGATAAAAAAATTTAAAAAAAATTATTCTAAATATTTATAATATTTATGGGATAATAGAAATTTATTGTTTCCTTGTTACTTACTGAAGTTTTATTTTTGGAAAAATTATCATAAAATATTTTAAAGGCTTCTTTAGCCTCGTGCCAATCATTATCTACAAGATTATATCCTTTATTGCTTAAAATTTTATAATCATGATTAATGAAAAGATCATTATTAAAATAATTAGAGTTAGAAATAAGTCTATTGTTAAATGTAATTTTTTTTGGAAGATAGTAAGATTTATTATGAAAAATGGGTTTTCTATTTAATGGATAATTAATATTAAATTGAAATTTATTGAATAATAAATTTAATGCAGAGCTTGAAGTGCCTAATCGTATAGCAAAACTCGAGTTTTTATATATTAATAAATCATTATAATCATTTCTAAAGCTACTATTAGAATAATCGAAAAAATTAAATTTTTTTTTATCTAAATTCGTCAAAATTTTACCATTGATAAGTACAGCTTTAAAGCCATATTGATTTAAAAGCCCGATTAATTTCAAAATATATTCAGGATTAGAGTATCTATCGTCATTTACTTTCAAATTTTTATCATAAGACTTAAAAATATTATCTCTTAAAATAATCACAGCGTAGGGTTCCTTGACTTGCAAAGTGCTGATATTTTGTCTTTTGATAATTTTATTAAATAATCGATTTTCTATGGAACTTGATACATCTTTATGCTTAATGAATTCTCTATAAGGCAATTGATACAAACTAAATGGTTTATCTATTTCTTCTAAATTTAAAAGATCATTTGATAAAATTTTTCTGTTATACAAACATTTTACAAATATTCTGTGGTCAATAACACATAAGTTTTTATATCTTTCTTTTAAATAATTCGCTAAACAATTATTAGCAATATAATTGGGTGAAATTACAATTTTTTTATTTTGGCTTAAATTTAATTTTTTTTTTCTATGTAAAATATCAATTAAATTAATTAGGTGACCGTATGCATAAAGATTTGATCCTAAAATGTTATTACCATAATTTATATTGTAATTTTTTTTACTTTTTAATTTTATTTTATTTACAGCTTTAGTAAACAATTTAAAATCTGAGAATTTTTGTTCTATACAATATTTTACAATTAATGATTTTAGATAATCATGCTCATCATCTATGTATTTTAAGATCTTTTTTTTTATAAACTTATTATTTTGAAAGTGTTCAAAGTATTTGTAAGAATAAATCTCATCTAACAAACATGAAAATTTTAAGTCTTGATCAGTTTTTATTTTTTTTTCATCCAATCCTAGTAATTTGAAATTACCAAAATATATTTTAAATATTGAATATGCTGTATGGGGATATTTTTCATTGATTGACTGCAAGTTTATTAAAAAAAAATGATGAAACTGGGATAACATTTTCTTGTTCTTGCTTATCTTTAAAAAATTGAAATCCTTAAATATTTTTAAGTTTAAAACCTCCTCTATATCTATTAATAAAATTAAGAGAGATATGAAATTACCCTTCAAAGTTTGATTTGGATGCAATCTACCTAATTTTTTACTATGTAATAGTTTTTTATCATTAACATAAGGCAATTTAACTAAGGGCTTAAAATATGAAATTAATTTTGGAAACAAAATTAATATTTTGTAAAAGATTTTAAAAGAAAAATTATAATTAAAAATGATAATTTTAATAATTTTTTTCAATTTTAAATATTTAAAAGAGTTTTTAAATAACCCAGTAATTTTTTTGATTGTACGTAATTTCTATGACCCAAATACTGTATTTTTAATGCACCAGCAATATTCCCAATAAGGCCAAGAGTTATAATATTTTTTTTTAAATATTTTGAAAATAGTGAACTTATGGCAAAATATGCATCTCCTGCACCCATTGTGTCAATTGGCCTTTCACTAATTGATGGTATATAAGTAAACTTATCTTTTGAATAAACTTTTGTTCCTTTTTTTCCTAAAGTTATTGAGCAGATATTAAAATTAATTTTTTTTTCAAGAATTTTAAATAGAGTGTTTACATCTTGAAGTCTTTTTCTGGTAGCAAGTCTTGCTTCTGGTTCATCAACTGAAATATAAAAAGCTTTTTTATACTTGGTTATAAAATTATATCCATTATTAGCGCTATTTGTTTGAACATTTACACATAACTTATTTGAGAATTTTGTTAGAGTTTTAATAATTTTTTCTGTAATCAATCCATGACCAAAATCATTAACGATTATTTGATCGAATTTTGATAAGTTTTTTTTCAAATAGTTTAAAATATTATTTTCAATTTTCTTATCCAAAAGAAAAAAATCATTATTTGTTTTTTGAAAAATTTTTTTGTTATCATTATCTAGATATCTAGTTTTAATAATGGTCTTATTATTACTTAAATAAAAAATTTTTTTTTTGATATTTTTACTTAACTTAGAAAGATATTTTTTATTATCATTGCTTTCTTTCCCCATTAACGTAAGCAACGTAACATCCTTCACAAAATTACTGATGTGATTAACAGTTGCAAGGATTCCTCCATTGTAAATTTCTCTCTTTTCTTCTTTAACAGAAATAATTTGCTCCTTTGGTGATTTGGATAAAGCAGAAGAAAATATATATTCGTCAATAATTACATCTCCGAAAACTAAAACTTTGTCTTTTTTAATTTTGTCAGCATTTTTCCAAATTTCATTGAATTTAATATTTTTTTTTATTTTTTAACAAAAAGTTTTTAACTTCAGGTTTAATTGATGAAAAAAAGTTATTAATTATGTATGAGGAACTGAGAATAGGTTCATTAGTAAAAATTATCTCACCTTTATTTTTTTTTAAAATATTAACCTCAAGATCAATTTTTCCAGTATAATCTTGACTGTAATTGGCATACTCACTACCTTTGAAATAATAATTGGGCTTTAAGATTTGCAAAGTCTCAATTGCTGATTGGTATTCAGTTAATATTACATAATCTACACATTCAATTTCTGAAAGAAATTCCATTCTCTTTTTTGAATTATAATAAGGTCCACTGGGATTTTTATTAATGAATTTATCAGCAGTAATTGAAACAACTAAAATATCACAAATTTGTTTAGCTTTTTTCAAATGTAATAGATGTCCATAATGCAATAAATCAAACACGCCATGTGCTAAACCAATTTTTTTATTTGGGTATTTCTTTCTTAAAATTTTTAAATTTTCGAAATTTATTATTTTTTTCATTTTTTTAATTATTGGTATTTGAAATAGGCTTATCTACAAATGGAAACATTTCTTGAAGAGTTTGAGGTTCAAATTTATCCTCTGAAATTTTTTTGTATCCCTGCTTAAATAAAGGCAATTGATTTTCATCTGTAATAATTTCACATACAATTGGTCCCGTAGATTTATTTAAATATTGTATTGTTTTGTTGATATTATTTCTATTTATTAATTTACAATAACTTATACCAAAAGATTTTATTACATTTTTAAAATTTGGCATTTTTAATTTCCATTTTGGGTGTGTCCCAAAGTATCTTCTGTTTAAAAATTCTTTTTGAGTATTTCTTATTGCTAAATATCCATTGTTATTTACCAGTAATATTTTTACATTTATATTTTTCTGTTTTATTGTTTGTAAATCTTGAATATTCATAAGAAAACTACCATCGCCAATTATACACACAATTTCTTGAAATTTTTTTGACTCCGAAACGCCTATTGTTTCAGCCAATCCTGTACCCATTGATGATATTGCTGACGAGCAAATGAGTCTATCTTTTTTTTTTATTATGCTGCTTTGAAAACCTGAGTATAATGCAGTTCCACCACCATCTACAACTAAACATACATTTTTTTTTATACTTGAAGTATAAGCTCGAATAAAAAAATCTGAATTTGGATATTTATTAAATATTGGATTATACCAATTAAACATTTTAAATTTATTTGTGTTATTCCAATTTGAGTTAATTTTAATTTTTGATTTATTTAAGTAATCAAAAAAATATTTTAAATCTGATTTAATTTTAAGATCAAATTTTATATTTAAATTTTTAAGCTGATTTCCATCAATATTTATTATTATTTTTTTTGCTCTTTTTGCATAACTTTCATATAAGGTAGTTGTATGCGGTATAGAAAGATGAGTTCCCAAACAAATTAAAAGATCTGACTGAAAAACAATTTTATTTGCCCCTCTTTGTCCACTCATGCCAATTATACCCATATTATTTTTTTCTTTTGTTTCAAATATATCTGCAGCATTCCATGTTGTGACAAAAGGTAAATTTAATTTTTGAATCTGTTTTTTTATCTCTTTTAAGTCTAGAGTTGGAGATCTTAATCCAAAACCAAGTATTAACAAAGGTTTTTTGCTATTTTCAAAATATTTTTTAATTTTTTTTTTTTGAGAATTGTTTAGTTTTTCAGAATTTTTTATTTGAACTTTTAAATTTTTTTTTAGGGGTATTTGTGACCATTGAAATTCCAATGGTAAGTCAATCCAAACAGGCCCTGGCCTTCCAGATTTTGAAATTTTAATTGCTTTATTGATTTCATACTGAAAATTATTTTTATTATTTATGAATTTTGAATATTTAGTTAAAGGTTTTACAACATCGCATATGTTTACTTCTTGAGTTCCTACTTGTCTTACTTTTTTTCCGTATGAAGTATGATTTGATCTTGATTGACCACTTATGAAAATGCATGGCACCGAGTCCTGCCATGCTGCTAGCAATCCTGTTATTGCATTAGTACATGCAGGTCCAGTTGTTACAACTGCACAACCAACACCATTAGTTGCTTTTGCATTTGCTACTGCAGCAAGAGCAGCCGATTCTTCATGTAAGTTGTAAGTTACATTCAGTTTTAACTTTTCTAATGAGTCGAAAATGTGCACTACGGCTCCACCTTGCAAACCAAAAATATTTTTTATGTTATTAACCTTTAGAATTTTAGCCAATACATCAGTAAGTTTCATTTTTTATTTTAAAGTAGTTTTATATCTTCTAAGTTTATACATATTTGAATCTTTTAATAACTTTTTTTTTAATAAAATAGAGCCCCAATCGTCATGTACAACTGAAAGGTTCCTTCCTCCAACTACTTTTCTACCTTGCCTAATTCCCCACAAAATACAATTAAAGATATCTTGCATTGATGTTCCTGTTTCTTTTTTCATAAAATTTTTTACTCTAAGAAAATTTTTTCCTGCTTTTTTTCCAGCTTTAATTGTCTCGAAATGTGTTTTAGTTTTAGTAAATCCTGGACCTACAATAAAACAATTTAAATTTTTATTTTCATCGTCAATTAACTCACACATTTTAATAAGTGCTATTTTTGAGACGCAGTAAGCCGAATAATTTGTAAAAGGATTATTAGTTCCTCCTCCAGCTAAAAAAACTATATTAGTCTTTTTTTTATTATTTCTTAAAGGATATAATTTATGCAATGTCTCTAATTGTGAAATAAAATTTGTATTTATAGATTTTTTCCATTCAAAAAAATTTATTTTAAAAAAATTATTTATTGGTTCACTAGTACCAACAGAGCTAAAAAGTGTATCCCAATTAAAATTTTTTTTTTTTGTGTAATTGAATAGTTTAAGAATATCTTTTTGTTGATTTAAATTACATTTAACAACATCGATATTTTGATAATTTTTAAAATTGGGTTTTTTTTTTCTGTATGTTCCAATAATTTTACATTTTTTTTTTGAGAAAAAAATAGCCATATGCCTACCAATATCTGCGTTACAGCCAAGGATAATGATTTTTTTCATTTATAAATTAATATTCAATAATAAAAATATTGTAAAATCTTTTGTTTAAATGCATTAATATAAATATTATTTTGATGCATATTGTTACTATAAAATGTTTTATCTTTAAAGATAAAGT
>MDTG01423847.1_pt1 | contig 29545 bp, 18 predicted proteins | sample 811421 | NCBI WGS metagenome assembly MDTG01 (sample SAMN05326645, study PRJNA326480) | marine metagenome | isolation source: seawater | place: Pacific Ocean: South East | collected 2011 | reverse complement strand
TCGAAGACTTGGAACGCCTCAATCAGTTCCTGTTCCTCTTTCATGACGTTCTCGACATATTCCTGAACTTCGGCAGAATCTTCGTGCATGGGTTCGATCCGCCCCCAATCCACATTGTCTTCAACATCTCCATCGTCAAAGTGAATCATGAAGGTGTGGTCTTCATGCTCCGAAGCAATTCGTCCAGGATAGTAATGCCCATACCCTTTCCAATCGACAAAGACCCGATCTCCGGCTTTGAATGGTGGCTGAGCCGGCCGAATGGTCCCTGGTGCTGAACCAATCACAACTGCATGTTTTGTTTCGATTTGTGTGTCCTTGGGGACCTCGATTCTGTAGGTTCCATCATCATTGATTCCGACGACTTTGCAACGGTCAAGCCAGCGAGCATTGGTTGGGCTGTGGTATTCGACATGATCTCCAACATGGAATGACGCTGGGAGTTCGACTTCTGGAACTGGAGGTGTAACAGGTGCTGAGGGTGCTTGACCGACCATGCCCAGTTGCTGCAATGCTGCAATAACGGCAGTAGTTACAGCTGCAGGGTCATTGTTGATTACAGTGCTATGTACTACGTCGCCACCAATTACAGAATCCTGCATATTTACTACCTGCTCATTCGGTGCATCAGATTCAGTGGTTGGCGGTGCAGGAATCCATTCACTCCCAGTCCACATGAATTTTCCATCTGGGCTGTATACGGGGTCGGTCATACTCCCCACAGCGCACTATTCTATTTGGAATCATCACTCACGTCGGCTCTGAGGAAAAGGCGACCTCAATTCTTTTGAGGTGGGCGGGCCCGGGATTGACAGTCGTTTCAGCGCAGAAGAGTGCATCCGTCTCCTCCACCCCGGTTCTTCACGGCATCATTGGCTTCGGGTAGGGCTGCTCCATTCCTGGCCTGACCTAATCCCCCGACAATTGTATCTCTGTTCTCCTCCGAATACAGTTCTACATAACCACGATCTCATGAAGGCGAGGCATCAACGTCCACAGATGCGTCCTGCGATGCTCGGTTCTGCCGCTCCCGGGCGTTCGGACCGCCATGTTGCGATTTGCGGTACAGGGGACGCCAACCCCCCTCCTAGCCCATGCTGAGGCCAATGCAGGTCCATATCAAGGCAACGGTTAGTCGGCTGCTTCATATTTCGACGGGCATCCCACTTTGATTTCATCTGCATGAACACTCCAAACACCCTCCTCATAAACGACTAAACCTCTAACAGAAATAGTCTTATTTTCATCAGCACCATTTGGTAATGATGCACTATCAAAATCGACATTTATTGTAGCATTTTCTCCAGATAGAATCAGGGTTCGATTTTCCAAATTGATACTTTCAACGGTACCGTGTAAGCGCATTTTCTCTCCCTCATACTCTGCAGGATCAGCCATTAACTGATCAACAGTCAGGTCAATTTCAGGTTCAATGCTGATGAACATTAGTGCGGCTAGGCCACTAACTAGTGCCAATGTGACCATTATGCGCATCCTTCTTTCCATTCAATCAACTCCTATGTGCATGGCCGACGGCTTCAGATATACTTTCATATCCGTGTTCCTTCAATTTCTTTTTCAGGCCTTTGTTTATCGTTTTGGTTACAGCGGGTCCTTCAAAGACGAGGGAACTGTATAGTTGCAACAAACTTGCGCCTGCTGCGATTTTTTCCCAAGCACTTTCTGAATCGGATACCCCTCCTACTCCTACAATAGGTAATTTTCCAAGAGTGTGTGAATATAGCAAGTGAATGACTTCTGTTGAACGCCCGCGGAGTGGTGCACCAGACAACCCGCCTGATTGCTCCATCACACCACCTTTTTCTGGACGCGATGTTGTTGTATTTGTGGCAACAATGCCTGAACAACCTTGTTCTATGGCTGTATCTGCAATTGCTATCACTTGCTCATTTGTTAGGTCTGGTGCAATTTTCACGAGAATCGGTTTGCATTCAGAATTGCTTGCAGCTGCGCATTTTTTGTTTACCTTGTTACATGCAACCAAAATTCTGTCCAACTCGGAGCCGGCCTGTAATTCACGTAGGTTAGGTGTATTTGGGCTTGATACATTTACTACGAACAAATCAGCAAATCCCCATAGCAATTCCATTGTTCCTGCATAATCTTCCTCGGCTTTTTCATTTGGTGTAATTTTGCTCTTGCCAAGATTAATTCCAACAGGAATGGTTGCCCACTTCTTCTTCTTCTGCTTTGAAAGTCTCTCAAGCATGGCTTCAGACCCAGGGTTATTGAAACCCATACGGTTAATCAACGCCCTGTGTTTGGTGCTGCGAAACATTCGTGGTTTTGGATTTCCTCCTTGCCCATGCAGTGTGATCCCACCAATTTCAATCCACCCAAAGCCAAGATTTTCCCAGTTTGGAATATTCTCACCTTTCTTGTCCATCCCTGCAGCCAAACCAACAGGGTTTTCAAAATTGATTCCAAAATTGGTGGTTGGCAATTCTGCGGATTTGAAAGCAAACCTAGTTAGTGATCTATATCCTGGTATGTAAGATGAACGAATGCGCAACTGAGTCATCGCAATCCAGTGCAATTTTTCTGAACTGAGAGGTAAAATAGCCATTATTGGCCGTACGATTAGCCGCCAGATTACTCCCATTCAAACCAGCGGGCTTAGGCGACATCCTTCAAGGGTTGCGTCGCTTCGCAGCAGCAATGGACTGGATGAGTGTCGCTTTGGCCGAAGCCGCACGACGTTTATTGCGCACAGAAGGAGCCACACTATTGGTGCCTACAGGCTATCATCAAAGGGCCATAGAATTAAGCCTCGCCATCAGTGACGGCATTCCCAAATTAATACGTGAACCAAATGTAATAATTCACGAAGAGGATTCAATCATTGTTTCTGGGCAATGCCAGTTGGGGGGGGATGCGCCTAATTCAGAGATTTGTTGGATTACTAGCGACAACGTGGAGCTTGATTCATTGTGGTCTAATTGGATTATACACATACAGGATTTGATGGTGGCTGGATATCCAGCATGTGTTGGTTGTGGAGGCCCTGGTTCAGAAGGGGTTTGGAATGAAACGGCTTCGCGCGCGCGCATGCGCGTGAACTAAGGGGTTACTACGTAACCCCCGGATTTTTTGCCATTGAGATTTTTTCAGTAGCGTTTATGGGGGGCCCTGTATCGGCCGTCGAATGGCTGGGGCAAATAATGAACATTCTAATTGTTGAATCGGGAGCAAAATCAAAGACGATTCAGAAGTACCTTGGAAGTGGGTGGATTGTTGCAGCATCTAATGGGCATGTACAGGACTTGCCAAACAGTCGACAAACGAAAGATGGAAAGAAGGCTACCTGGGCTTCAGCAGCAGATAAACTCCCAAACCCTCCATGGGAATGGACTGATAATTCTGAGCGCACTATCATGAAAATCGTTGAAAAAGCGAAGGCTTCTGAGGTGGAAAATGTATACATCGCGACCGATCCAGATCGGGAAGGAGAGTTCATTGCATGGCGATTACATGAAATCTTCACTGAAGCGGGTTTTTCTAGCATCTGGCGTGTCACATTCAATGAGATTACTAAGGATGCAGTTCAAGCATCAATTGATGCCAAGGGTTCAGTTAATGAAAATCTAGTTGATGCCGCAAAAGTCCGCCGTTTCATGGATAGATTGGTCGGTTTTCGTTCCTCTAAATTTAGTCGTTCTTGGTCTCTGCCAGCAATGGGTCGTGTACAAACACCCACTCTCGGATTCATTGTTGATCGCGAGATAGAGCGCGATGAATTTGTCCCACTCCCCTATTTCTCAGTGCATGCGGATGCAGGCGGAATACGGTGGAGTGCAAATTTCCATGACAACTCTGATTCTGGCGCATGGTTTGACGATAAAGGTAAATTCCATTCAGATCGAACAAATGATAGAGATCTTGCAGAAAGTGCCGCAGTCGCGGCAACGGATGGTTTGACAATTTCATCTGTTGAACAAAGCCAATATCAGCGAAAACCAGATCCACCTTTCACAACCGACACTCTGCTAATGAAAGCTGGTTCTGAGATGGGTTGGAATCCAAGACGGACGATGAAAGTTGCAGGGGAGTTGTACAACGCAGGACACATCACATACATTCGAACAGATTCCACTCGTACAAATTCTACAGCCCGAAAACAAGTACGTGAGCACATCCGGACCACTTGGGGTGATGATCATCTTGGTGAAGGAGTGGTGGGACCTGATGTGAAGGGTGATTCATCAAACGTTCAAGATGCACACGAAGCGATTCGGCCAACAAAACCAGGTACAAATTCCCCAGAAGGTATTTCTGAGGAGCAGTCAAGGTTGTATCGCCTTATTTGGGCAAGATTTGCCGCTAGTCAAATGAGTAACAGCCGTTATGAGCGCCTCTCAATGACTGCAGAGGCAAAGGGTTTCGCGCGATTTTACAAAGGAACAGCCTCTTGGAGAATCCACAGGGGTTGGGAGGCAGCATTCGAAGGTATTCGCAAGGAACCACAAGTTTCCCCGCCAGATTTCGATGCTTCTGTAAGCACGGTTTTGGAAATCGATTCATCCGATGATGAAAATCCTTGTTTGCGCGAGGATGCGACTAAACCACCAGCACGATACAAGCAGCATTCACTCGTTCAAAAAATGAAATCTGAAGGTATTGGTCGACCTTCAACGTACGCGACAACAATTGACAAATTGTTGCAGAGAAAGTATGCAATTGATGAGAGTGGTTCACTTTCCCCTTCTGATGCGGGGCGCACACTTTGGGTTGAAGTAGCACCCTTCTACGATAGGTCCCTACATGGAATAGATGATCACTTGTTTGGCACATCATTCACATCCGAAATGGAGGGTCAATTGGATGAAATTGAGGCAGGATTGGTGAATGCACCAGATGTGTGGCACTCATTTTCATCTCAGTTTTCAGAATTACATCTGGCGGCGATTGAGAAGAAGAAAGAAACCCCTACTCCCAAACAATTGGCTTATTTTGATAGAATCAGTGCTAATCTTTCAGATGATGAGATAAATTCTTTCACTAATGGAAAATCTGCGAATGAGATGACTGGAGGTGAAATAAGATTGGTCCTTGATCAAATGACTAAGGCCCACCCTGCTGAATCGCAACCAGCGAGCGAGAAACAAGTCAAATGGATACAATCAATGGCAGAAAGTGCTGAATTGAGTGAGGGGGATGCATGTGCGTTAGTTGATGGTAAATTATACGCAGAATTGACAGGTGGACGTAAGGGGACTGCTAGTCAACTCATCACAAAGTTACAGGATTTAGTGGGAAACATACCACGTGAGGCATCTGAAAAACAACTCAAATTTATAGCAACTCTTGTGGAGAAGGCAAAGTTGACAGAAGAAGAAGCATGTGCACTCGTTGAAGTAAAATCTTATTCTGAATTACAGGGTGGACGTGGAGGTTCTGCAAGTAGTTTAATCACGATTCTCAAGAAACGAACCGGTGGTTCAGGTAAGAAGCGGAAATCAAGTAAGAAGTCGAAATCGAAAAAATCTTGATTTTGAAAGGCGAATCCTGATAGGTCACCTATTGCGGCTCGAACCCATGCACGGCCATGACTATGATGTCATCATCGTTGGCGCCGGGCCAGTTGGTGGTTATCTTGGCCATCAACTTTCAGCGGGTGGCCTTAGAGTTCTCATCTTAGAAGAACACAAGGAAATTGGTAAGCCATTTCAGTGCGCAGGTCTAGTCACACCATCTGCAATGAATCGTGTCAATCTGCACAGCAGTATCCTTACGGATGTATGGGGTGCTCGGATTCATAGTCCAAAAGGAGTGGAAGTTAACATAGGAGATCCAGAAATTTTGCGAACACATGTTGTTTGTAGGAAACTGTTCGATGAGGGTTGCGTTCGTCAAGCGATTGAATCAGGTGCTACACTTTGGCTTGGTTCAAAGCCAATAGATGCAATTCACGAAGAAAACGGCATGAGGGTGACAATTGAGCGAGAGGGAAAAAATGTTGAGTTAAGAACTCGCCTTCTTTGTGGAGCCGATGGTGTTCATTCATGGACTCGTAGGTATTTCAAAATGGGTAGGGTTAGAGAATTCATGGTTGGTTTCCAAGTTGAAGTTAGTGGTTATGAGGGTATTTCTGGTAGGTTGGAAATGTTTTCTGGTGAAGATATAGCACCCGGGTTATTTGCGTGGGTAATTCCCAATGGGAAAGCACATAGGATCGGGGTGTGGGCCCAACCCGAAAGATTGGATGGCCGTTCCTGTGAGGACTTGTATGACAATCTTGTAAACCACCCCTTGTGGAAAGATCGTTTCAAAGATACTCACCAAACTGGTCGTTTCAAGGGTTCACTTGCTTGTGGAATGCATGGCAACATTTTCAAAGATCGCGTAGTTATTTTTGGAGATGCTGCTGGACTCTGTAAACCAACAACAGGGGGAGGGATTACTCCTGGATTCGATCAAGTTGACATGCTTGCACCACATCTGGTTACTGCAACATTACGAAATGATTTGTCTGCTACACATCTTAAGAAAATTTGCAAACCAGTCGAAAAGGTTCGTAAGGAGCATCAAAGAGCTCGCATTCTCCGTGATTTATTTGTTTCCTCATGCGATGACGATGAATTGGATACAACCTTCGAAATATTCGCTCGGAGTGAAGTTGTGTCTCTGATAAATGAAGTAGGAGATATAGAGAAACCAGTTCCGCTTGGGATACGTTTGTTGAAAGACATACCTGAATTCCGGCGTATGGCAATTAGGGCAACATGGGCTCTACTTACAGGCTGAGGCGTATTCATGGTGCGCAAAGATTCCCCCAAGGGTGTGGAAATAAGTTTCAGATGGCCAACCTTCGACCCTGAAACTGTAATTCCATCCGCTTTACCTATAGGGAAAAAGGTGTTCGAGTTAGGGCATAATGAAATGCCTTGCGAAATTAGTATTGGCCAAGAATCGTCATTCCATATATCTCGAAAAATCATTGATTTGCCAGAATCTTCATCCGGCCTTGAAAAATGGAGCACTTTGAAAGATCGAATCCCACGTAGGATAAATCGGGAACGTCGTGGCTGGTTTCTGACGCCCAGTCGGATGCATCGTTTTTCTCGTAGACTAATACCATATGCAGTTGTGGGCATCATCACATCACTAGCAATCCATGCGTTCGAACCAGGGTTAGTCAAATCAGGTATCATAGAAGGTTCATTTGCTGGAAGCGTCCGACTTGGACTCCTTGATTATCCAGTTTTATTACTCATTTTCCTTCCAGTATTTTTCATCCCTATTGTCCTCAGATTGTTTGCAAGTGTTTGGGATTTTCAGCGAACCAGAATATTCCGGTCAGATACACCAACTCCCCCATCCATTAGTTTGCCAGAAGGCAGGTCCTCGGATTTGGAGGTCAAGGCCACAATAACCTTCCCTGAAGTTCGGGAACATTGGTCTTCTGCAAAAGCGCGAGTTTGTGCGGGAATTCTTAATCCGCGTAGGAAGATGCTACTTGATGCATTGGGTCGTGTTGAGGGGCAGCAAAATCCTCCCGGGATATCTACGCCACTTTCGATTCGACAATATGCATCCTCTGAACTTGGTACTGGTTATGGTGAGTCAACCCCACTTGAAGGCCCTGATAGCGAGCGCTTGTTCCTAAGTCCTTTACAGATTCAACAGTCTGGAGATTCTGTTGAATTGGATTTGGAAGGTGGAATAATTTCATTGCCAATGCCTGAAAGTAGTTGGCCAGGTTCTGAATATCATCCGATTTTCGCTTGCCATTGGGAATTGCAAATAATGATCAAGAGGGATAACCTAGGCCCACTTTTATTTGTTCATCCACTAATTATCCAGGGCTCAAGTGATGCTTGTATCATTGATTCTATTGAGATAAGATCTGGAAGAGTTGAGATGGCGGACAATTGATGTCCTGAGCAGTCTTCCCGCATGTATGGGCAACAAGTTCTCTGGGGCTCTTATTCTGACTTCCATCATACTCTTATCGGGTTGCTTAGGCATGTTACAGGGTTCCGAGTCGGAAGAAAAAATATCCCCTGTGCCACGACCTCCATTTGTATCAATAACTACATTTGATGATTTTCTTCACAATCAGAGCGTAATCATTCGCGGTTCGTATTTAGATACGTCACACAATGTCACAGAAATACTTGGAATAGTTGGCGATAGTGATTTGATTCACCCCGCTTTACTTACCACAGAAGGTCAATTTGAGATAGATTTTGGAGTACTATCAACAGGGACACATAAACTGACAATTATTGCTAGAAATGATGCAGGGGCGAGTAAAGTAACTGGAGTTTTTGTTACCGTAAGGTCTGCACCAGAGGAACCGGTAATCCTCTCACCATTCCCTCCTGTAATGTATGTTGATCAAGGGGGATATGCAATTGCTAGGGCAAGAATATTGCACTCTTCAATAGACACCTGTTCAGCGACATGGGAAGATCAAATGGGTTTACAAAGTGCTTCAATTATGGGAGAATATGTCGCAATTTCTTTAGAAGAAATTGAGCTATCATTCAATGGCACATTTACCGTGAGTTGCGGCTCAGATGTTGTCAGTACAGATAGTGTAATAATTTCGATTCAGGTTTTGGTTGATGAGAATCCAGACTTAGATGGTGATGGAATACCTGATGCAGGAGATAATTGTGTTGAAAGTGGAATAGTTTTCCAATCAAGTCCCGAGAACGATCTCGATGGAGATGGTTGCCACGATAATTCTGAGGACTCTGATGATGATTCAGATGGGCGCCCAGATTCCTCTGATCGATGTCCTCGAGGTTTGGTAGGTTGGCCTTCAGAGAACAGCTCGGTGGATTTTGATGGAGATGGTTGCCATGATGCAACCGAAGACGATGATGACGATGATGATACAATACTGGACATTTACGACGGTTGTTCTCTAGATTATCCAGTCACTAATGGTTGGCAGTCGACGGGTGCCGACGATTATGATCGTGATGGATGCAGAGATATGGATCAAGATAATGATGACGACAATGACGGCGTTTTGGACACAAACGATTCGTGTGCAAAAGGAGTAATTGGCTGGAGTCAGAACTCAGAGAACGACTTTGATTCAGATGGTTGTCGAGATGTTGATGAAGATGGTGACGACGATTCCGATACGGTTCCAGATGTCTCGGATTGGTGCAATAGAACAATCGCTAATTCGGTAGTCAACGAGTTTGGTTGTGCCCCATATGAATGGGATGGGGATTCGGATGGAGTCATGGATGATACAGATCAGTGCCCCGGGACTCCTTTCGGGTTGGATGTCAATGGTGTTGGGTGTGCGGATTTAGATGGCGATGGAATATTTGCGAATGTAGACCAGTGCCCAGACTCGCAACCACGATGGACATCCGATCAAACTGGGTGTAATGTTTTACAAAATCCAGTGGTTTGGGACACAGGCCCTTACTCAACAGAACGTTTTGGAAAGGTAGGTGATTTCACAGTTCAAACCAAATCTGGGAATTGGGTGATGTCCAGAGATTGGGATGGAGAGAGCACCTATTTGTTCATCTTTAATCAAGATTCAAACTCATACATGTCCTCATTGTGGAGTCAAAATGTGGGTCGTTTACTGAACCAAGTGCCTGAAAATGGCCACGTATTTTTCGGGTCATTCGATTCGGACTATCGCTCTGATATTGATGCGATGAATGCTCGAGTCAATTCATATCGCAACGGTCTCAGTGAAGCAGACAAGGCTTGGGTCGATTCGCACGTCCACTACATTGACCAGCAAGCTGGTACAATCGGTGGTTCATTGGGTAATGTCATCGGTGATTGGAGCACATTCTACTATGGCATTGACCGTTTCCAGCAGTGGCGAGAAATTGGTTCACTTTCCAACTGGGCGGGTACGCACGGAGTTCAGTACCGGTTCGACTACATCGGCAAGATGTCTCAGCAATTTAATTCAGAATTCCCCACTGAGATGCGACGACATGACCCCAGTGTCACCGTCGTTGACATCATGGTCAATCACCGCCACAATGGTGGGTGGGGTGGTGGTCATTCCTCCACTTCAAATGGAGTATTCCCCAACGCAAGTGTCATGCAGCAATTCAATACAATGGAGTTGTACATGCATCACGGATGCAGCGAACATCGTGATCGATATCAAAAGGCAGATGGTTCCTATGGTGGTTGTCACGAATGGGATTACAGCCAATACATGCAGATTTGCGACGAAGTCGGAAACACCTCAACCTGCACCACTGAATTTGGGTATTGGATTACCACCTATGGTCGCGAGGGTCGTTGGTTGACCGACATCTCACCGCGTTTGTTTGAACTCCAAGAAGGTGGAGAACGGATGTTCCGTTACCGTGGTGCCAATGGTGGTTGGCTCAACGTCAGCGTGTACCTCTCCAATTGGGATGATGATGGCCTACGACCAACTGGTGGGGAGTTGGCATTCAATGGCGGTTCGTTCCGAGGCCAGTACAACAACGAATCTCAGTACAAACGTCTCCATGATTTACAGATTCCTGCTGGAACCGAAAAAGTCGAAATTTATGCAGTGATTACTGGCCATGGATTTGGAAAGGACAATGCCAATTGTGCTGAATTCTGCAACCACGAGCATCGATACAGCATGAACGGATATGTGACTCAAGAGGATCATCCAATGGCAGGTAACAATTCGGTTTCCTCTGATTCTGAGGGATGTGCCAAAGAAATGAATAATGGTGCGAATGCCAATCAATTGGGTTCCTGGCCGTTTGGTAGAGCAGGTTGGTGTGCTGGACAAGATGTCAAGCCTTGGGCCTTTGACATCACCGATTGGATTGACTGGACCAGTGGTCAAAACAGCCTACGATACCAAGGATTGTACAACGGTCAAAATTACGTCCCCCAGAATGAACAGTCTGGCGCAAATCAGAACATCCATGCTAATATCTGGATTATTTACTACACAAATGTAAGTTCAAATAACGAAGCGCAGATGACACATTCCGATGCTCCCTCTCCTCCTGATGAAAATGAATCCGGTTCATTTTCAGTCGTGGATATAATTAGAGAGGAAGAATGTGCTTCTAATGAAGAAAATTAGCGCCATGCTCTTGAGGTATAACGTAATACGAATGCCATGAGATTCGGGGTATTAGGGTCGGGTTCCTATGGGACTGCGATAGGTAATTATCTCATCAGCCAGGGTTTAGAAACTAAACTTTGGAAGCGTGATTCTGGAGCAGATATTGCATCCGTAATTTCTGAATCTGATATCCTAATTCTCGGCGTCCCGGCCCAGCAAATGAGGCCCTTTCTTAGTTCTTTTAAAACTGAGAAACCAGTTATTTGTTTGGCCAAAGGAATTGAAGCAGCGAATCTCAAGAGGATGTCTCAGATAGTGGCATCAACATTAGGTTCCAATAAATATGCAATTCTTTCAGGACCCTCCTTCGCCAAGGATATCGAAAGTGGTAACCCTGTAGGACTCACTCTTGCATCTAAGAATAAGGATTTTCGAAATGAAATGCAATCCGCACTATCGAGCGAAGTATTTGATATCAAAGTAACAGACGATGTATGTGGTGTTGAATTAGGTGGCGCTCTCAAAAACGTCTTTGCAATTGGTGCAGGGATTCTTTCTGGCATTGGGGTTGGCGATAGTATGATGGGTGACTGGCTGAGTCGTTGCATGGTCGAAATGCGAGAAGTTGGACAGGTTCTGGGTGGTCGATGGGAAACTTTTGGTGGAAGATCTGGTTTAGGTGATCTCGTTATCACATGTACTGAATCATCTAGAAATTTCCGTTTCGGACGCATTTTTGCCGAATGTGGTTCAATAGAGGAATCATTAGAGAATATTGGTTCAACGGTAGAAGGTGTTTCAACACTTGAGGCAGTACACAGTATCGCGCAAGCTAAGTCCATGATGACTCCAATCATTCGAGTACTCTATCAGACTGTTCACGAGGGCATCATCGCTCCAACAGATTTCCTCACTGAGATACGTCGACTTGATGCTAAACGTCGTAAAGAAGGTGCATCGACTGGTTCAGTCGTTATGCGAAGGTTGTTACCGAAAATGTGGTACCGTCGGCGCAAATGAATCCTCAGATATTAGACTGGTTGCAATGGAGGAGGTGCCGGGAATTCCTGCACGTTAGAAGAGACGTCTGGTGTGTCAAGAAGGTTGTAATCAGAATCTCTTCTGGATGCATTAAATCCTGCCCGCCTGACAGTTTCTTGTAACTCTGCTTCCAGTGCACATGTTTTTTCCGTACCTGATGCCGAAACTACATTCTCTTCCATCATTGTGGAGCCAATATCATCTGCTCCACCAAATAAGGCCATCTGAGCCACTTCTAGCCCCATGGTAGGCCAGGAACCCTGTATGTGCTTGATATTGTCAAAGAAAAGTCGGGATATTGCTACATGTCTAAGGTATTCAGTTGGCCCGGCTCCAACTTGTGTCTGATTCCGTCGTCGACTTCGTCTACCAAATACGTTATTTTCCAATTGAACCGGCCATGCGATGAATGATGTAAAACCCTCCCAACCATTTGCTAGGGCCTTGTCCTGTAGATTACGGATCTTTTCCATATGTTTGACACGGTGCAGTGTTTTTTCCCCAAATCCAAACACATTTGTTGCCGATGTAGTGAGGTCCAAGGACTGTGCTTCATGCATAACCCGTAGCCAGTTTTCCGCACTTCCTTTCATTGGAGATAATCCAAGTCGCACATCATCAACTAGCATCTCTGCTCCACCACCAGGTAAACCATGCATGCCAGCATTTTTCAATTCGTTAAGCACTTCTAGAGTGGTTTTTCCACAAACCTCTGCAATACCCTCAATTTCAATTGGTGAGAAGCAATCCAAATCGATTGAGGGGTGTTTTTCACGGAGATATTGTATCAGGTCCGTATACCATTTTAGCGGTAATTCGGGGTTAACCCCCCCTTGCATTAGTACCCTTACCCCATCTACATCTTCTAGCTCAGAGATTCTCTTTGAGATTTGTTCGTAACTTTGTGTATACGATTCAGCATGTCCAGGTGTACGGTAGAATGAGCAAAAGTGGCAATTTATTGTGCAGACATTAGTATAATTGACATTTCTGTCTATCATGTAAGTAACCGTGTTTCCACGATTTACATACCGCCGTCTTTCCATGGCGACACTCCTTAGTAGATTGAAATCTGCTTCGTCATAGAGTATGATGGCATCTTCGACACTTAGTCGCGGAGGGTCCTCTCCTCGTTGACTTTCCAATATTTCTTGCCACATACGAACTCCTCAGATAGTGCCGATTAGTGATTCTATTTCTTGTATATTCTTTGGGCACTTTTCGGTTAAAACAATCGGACCTGATTCAGTAATCAAAATGTCATCTTCTATTCGCACTCCTATTCCTTTCCATTTTGAATCTATGTCTATGTCCTCGCGCCAAGCTCCGAAGTATAAACCCGGTTCAACAGTCACAACCATCCCAGGTTCTAGTATTCGCTCAGGAACACCATCGCCCTGCCGTCCACCGCCGACATCGTGCACATCTAATCCAAGGAAGTGTCCGGTACCATGCATGAAGAATTGGCGATATGGTCCATTCCAATCATCCCCTAGGGCATCATCAATAGTCCCAGTTAGTATTCCGAGGTCCAGAAGCCCTTGGGCTAGAACACGTGATGTCGCATGATGCATGTCACTCCAAGGAGATCCCGATTGACAGGCAGCTATACCAGCCAATTGTGCCTTCAGAACTAATTCGTATATTGCACGTTGCGCCTCAGTAAATTTTCCATTTACAGGAAAAGTACGTGTGATGTCACTAGCATAACCTGAGATTTCACACCCAGCATCAATCAGGACTAATTCACCATCGTTCATAATCGATTTATTATCTGTGTAGTGTAGTATTGTAGCGTTGTCACCGCACCCAACAATGCTCGTGTAAGCCCACTCCGATTGATGGTACAGGAAGCAACCCTCGATTATTGCCTGCAAATGCCACTCACCCATCCCAGGTTTACATCGTCTCATGGCTTCAATATGTGTCAATGCAGCAAGTTCACCAGAATATCTCATCAGCTCAATTTCTGAATCAGATTTGATTACACGCATGTCATCGAGGTAAACGCGAGGATCCGATAAATCTCCGTTAAAATCTGCAACAATCTTGTCTACATCTTCATCAAGTCCTGTTACGTGGTAAACAATATCAGCACCGTCCATCAATTCTAACATTGACGTTTCCAGATTTAACCGAGAATCGGTTTCATCAACAGGCCATCCTTCAAGAGCACCTTCGGGGCCAAGCACTCGTCCTGACCAGATTTCTTTGGCAATATCTCTTGGCTTGACATAGAGCCTACATGTCCATTCATTTCCTCGCCGATAGAACACCGCAACGCCTTTTTCCTCATCCCAATTTGTAAGGTAATGCAAATACGAATTGAAGCGATATGGATAATGTGTATCTCTGCTACGAATACTTGTGGGATTATTTGTGATTATTGCAATTGATTTTCCGCCCAGAGAGTCACAGAAATCGGCCTGTCGTTTACGAAATTCATCATGCGAAACAGGGGCTGGGACTTTTCCCAAACCACTCGTCACATCCGCGTACATCACACCTGCGACAAGTCGACAATAGAAGAGGTATTCGGGAGTGCAATTGCAATTATCGCTTCCACTTTGGAATTGGAGCACTCGATGTAACTCTTCGGTAAATCAGTTGGAGTGTAAAAGCAATCCCGAATATAGCAGCGAAAACAGCGATTGTATATGCCAAAAGCTGTGTGCCAGTCGAGGATTCTTTATTCTCCAAATCAGAATCAGTGCCTTGTATACCAAACGTGATTTCTAATTCATCGGTTGCACCATCGTCATCCTGGACAACCAACTTGAGTGTATATACATCGGACATATATTCTATATCTGAATATTTCAGTGCCCTTTCTTTACCAGTCATAATCGCTTCTCCATTAAGGTACCAGGTGCAGACGAGTGTATCGAAATCATTGGTTGTGTCTTCAGAACCCCAACAATCCAAAACCCACTGTTGATTATTGACTAAATTGAGCGAATCACCATCTCTAAGTGGGACGCCATCAATTCTAGCTCCCGCAATTGGGGCAACATTTGAAATTACGAAATCAATAGTAGTTGAACTGGAAAAACCAGCATCATCTATGACAGTTAGAGTGAGTGTATAATTGCCTGATTTCTCCGCTGATACATTGAAAGTTCTGAGATCTTTTCCAGTAGTGACAATTTGCCCAGAAGGATCACCATCTAGAATCCAAAGAAATGTAAGATCCTGGCGGCCCCAATATGTATCACTACTGGCACTACCATCGAATTGTACATTACTCGATGATTCAGTGATATTTATTGGACCAGATATTAATGCAATTGGCGCGGTATTATCAATGCGTATTTCTGTGCAAAAACCCAATGAGGGGTTATCTGAATTATCGACTGCTCGCATCAATAATTGGTATGAACCATCTTCCAATCCTCGGGTGTCTAGCGTCATACTGAAAGTGGCCGAAAATCGAGTGTAATTGCCCATCGATTCACCAGTTGCTCCATCTGTCACTGGGATTTCATGTGTCACAATGTCCCCCCATTCAAAATCAGACGCGTTAATCCATGGCAAATCAGCGCCTTGAACGAGTGTCCAAGTGCGGCAATTTGTATCTACAGTATAATCATTTGAAATCCACCATTGTATAGTAGGTATTTCATAACTTTCTTCAGAAGCATTATCCCCATCTATGACTGAACCTTGAATTGATATATCTCCTGAAACAATGTTTGAACTCGAATGTTGATCAATGATTAGTAATGGCGTATGGTCACCAATTGCGGGCCCTGACCAACCGCCTGTATACCTAGCATGCCAATCTATGCCAACATTTCCAGCGTTATCAATAGCAGTAATTTTCAGATAGCAATTGCAGGGTTGGTCAGCACTCGAACTCTGCATCTGACTTTCGAATTGCCAATTCCACGTTTTCCGTGCGGATTCCGCGTTCAGATTTGATTGACTAATATTCTGTGTTATGTCGCCATGATCAATTAATTCCCAACCATCATATAATTCCCAGGACAAAACTTCTGGAGGGGTTTCATCAACATAAATTCCAGTGTAATTCCATGTGATGAATACACCAATGGATTGGACATGTGATATTTCTTCAATCACTACAATGGGAGGGTCGTTTGTTGTTTGGGCCGCACCTACAGGAATCATCAACAACGCGAAGCAAAATGCCACGGTTCTGAGTGTCCTAGGGTGATTCATACCCCTCGACACATCGCTGTATGCTTTCAAGAGTTCTGATTTTTGTTTGCTTTACAACACCAATTCTTCATCACTCAAAGTTGTCACAGTGTTGACCTTGCCCAGGGAAACTATTTGCTTCACGCGGATTTGTGTACCATTTTTCCTCACACTTGTTACTATAGCCATCTTGATCAACATCGATAATCGCATCAGCTGCATCGAATGGATCAAACTGGAAATAGTATTCCCAACCTGATGCCATACCATCATCATCATGATCTTGATAGAATACTTCAGGGCCATCTTCGAGTCCATCGCCTTCAGTATCGTTGTGTACTGGGCTAGTGCCATTCAGCAATTCTTCATAGTTGGTATAATTCTCTAAATCATCATAGAATTGTGCGCCAGATGGCACTTCAGGATTAATGTGGCAGTTGAAGGATGTCGGGTCATTATATGACGGGCAGTATCTGTTCAGAAGGTTAACGCGATTTAGCCCATCTGAATCGAAATCCTCTTCACCATCTTCTATCCCATCAAGGTCACTATCAATCATGCTTGGGTCCATCGGTCCACGTGCACCAAGAGACTGCAATTCCTCAGAACTTGAGAGCCCAATTTCAAGTGCAATACCTGACCAGTAAACTTCCCATCCGTCTGGCAATCGATCCTCATCTGTATCATCATTTACAGGGTTCGTATCCCACCGGTCGGGTGCTTCTTGTGAATTAGGAAGTGTATCGTTATCTACGTCGAAGTTCGCATCAGGCAGGCTTCCAAGGGCAGGATCAAGTGCCCACCTTCCACCCTCAGCCGGCAATGTGAAACCTGTAAGGTTCATTTCATGCATGAAGTACTTTGGGTCGGGTTTTCCATCATTATTTGCATCTCCTGGGCTTCCCGACCATTCTTGGATACCATTCAGATAAATCCACCCACCAGCGGCCTTTTCACAACTGGAATCTTCGCATCCAATTGGTCGCCATGGACTTGTAGCAATCCATAGTGAATGAGATCTGGTGTTTTCTGTAGTTGATTCAACTTGCATTTCCCATCCATCGAGCATTCCATCTCCGTCGGTGTCGTTTACCAATGGATTGGTCGCACTTTGCCATGGACGTGGGATATAGAGGACTTCATTCCCATCGCTCAACGTATCGTTATCGGTATCCGAGTTATTCGCATGAGTAATGTACTGATCTAGGCCAAGTGCTATCTCCTCACCGTCTTCTAGCCCATCATTGTCAGTGTCAAACATGGAGGCATTTGTTGTATATGGCACACCATCCCACATGAAACCATCAACACATTCAGTATAATCTTCTAAATTGTCACCATCTGTATCGACGTTGCTCGCGTTTGTGAAAGTGACGTAAAATTCACGACTATCATTCAGTCCATCTCCATCTGTATCAAAGACTCCTGGGTCACTGTAAACAGTGACTTCCTTCACACCTCGTTGAACAACTAGAATATTCCAGCCCATGACTTCAATGCCATCAAGTAAACCATCTCCATCGGTGTCAGGATTGAGTGGATCGCTAGATCTACCGTCAATTACACCATCTCCGTCTCGGTCCCGGGCTTCGTACTCATCGATATTTGTAAAGCGCTCATTATGTTCAACAATATTCATCCAAACAAAACTGCGCTGCGTAATTTCTTGATTCAGTTCAGCATTGATTGAGTACACAAATCCATCCACGGGTGCAGTCAGAGGAATCAATTCATATTGAGTTCCACCAGAACTTGCTCCAGATAGAGTGACCTTGGCCCAAGCAACCGTTTGGTTTGCTGACACTTCTTCGAACGGCTCAACGCTAATCACGTGAACGCGAGCAAATCCGTCGAATTCACTGAGTTGTACATCGCCATCGCCGTCTTTATCCCATCCATCGTGGTCAGGGTCTTCATTCCTGTTTGAGCCATCCTTCGGGTTCAGACCATTGCTAGCTTCCCATCCATCGGGCATGTCATCTTCATCAGTGTCAGCCTTTGTCGGATCAGTGAAGTTAGCAGCACCCCATGTGTATGCAACTTGGTATTCCTCGACATTTGACAATCCATCTCCATCTGAATCGGTGAAAGAATCAGTAGCATTTGCAGGGTCGAGGACTGAACCATAACAGTACTCAAAACCATCCGGCATACCATCTCCATCAGTATCCCAATCTCCTGGGCCATTAGGGCGCCCATCATTGTCCATGTCTTGTTCAAACCACAACTCGTTTTCCTCAACTCCTCTTATTTGTGTGAAGGGTGCTTCGAGTGTGAGTGGTGGATTTTCCTCCTCTCCACAGAATGAATTAACGTTGATATCTCCGAAACCAACTTCCACTTCATCACCGATTAAATCACCATCGCTATCTTCTGACCAAGGGTCAGTCCCATATCTTTCTTCGATATAGTTTGGCATAGTGTCACCATCAACATCCAAAACTGTATCACAGGAATGACGCTCTGTAAAGGAATCTTCTAGGAGATTCCATTCATCTTGTCCAAACGAAAGAATCCATTCGGCCTCAGCCTCAGGAGTTAGTAGGCTACAGTCCCAGTTAGCATCAACGGGATTCATCAGTGTGAATGTCATACCATCTGTTCCGATTACAGTTCGCTGATGGAGAACTTCCCAGCCATCATTGAGTCCGTCAGAATCACTATCTCTCAGGTTGGGATTAGTACCATACTCAGCCTCTTGACTGTTAGGTAACCCATCGCGATCAGGGTCGCCCATTGGCCCATTATCTGGGTCAGGGAATGTTTCATTATTTTCGCCAGTTGTGACATCGTCTTCGTTTGGGTTCTGACTTGTCTCGATTTCACCGAATTCGGCATCGCCGTCATCTAGGGGGTCGAGACCATTCGCTACTTCCCATCCATCGAGCATTCCATCTCCATCAGTATCATCATTATCGAAATCAGTTCCGTATTGAGTAATTTCCATCCGATCTGTAAGACCATCTCCATCAGTATCATCGCCTGCCTTTTGACTTTCGTCATCAGGTGCAATAATATCGTCACCAGCGCCTTCGAATCCGGCCGAATCAAGGGTTTCTAGCGCTGAGCCAACAATTGTATACATGCCAGCTAAACAAATTGTAGCAGTGATTGCAACTACGGCCCATTGGTTATGATTTAGTCCCACATTACTCAACTCCACAGGGTGCTACGCACCCTTCGACTATTCACCGAGGGTCACACTACACTTAATGATTCAGTGGTCGCGTTTGTGTGGAATCTCCACCCTATTTAGTCAGCAATTTCTCTTCGACTAGTAATTTGAATATGGTGACCAGTTGTATCAGATGTCCATTTAGCCTTTGCAGATCTCCCTTCTGCGCGTTCCCAGCATCCCAATAATCGGCCAACAACAATTGCTGGATGGAAAGCTGCGGAAAGGTGTAAATTAACACCTCCATTTGCATCAATAGATTCAGCTTTTACTATGCGACCTAACCCTTGTAAAGCCAAATGTCGAAGCGACATACTTTCCCAATGTTCAGGATCAGCAATGAGAATCAATTCACCCGATGCCAAAAACTGCTGACGGGATGCATCAGCCATTGCATCCCATGTAACAAGCCTGTCCAATTCATCAATACCACACCATTCAGTTCGCGAATCGCTCGTTCTTTCTGTTTGTGAAATATAGGGGGACAATAATGCTTCAAAGCGAATGAACAAATCTCGGTGAAGCATAACTGTACGGTTTCCCTCAACCGTCCAAAAACCATCACTTTCCCATCTCGCTAAATCATACATTCTCGACAAATCATCTGTGTTTCCATCTACATCGTTCCAGTTGTATTCTACTGGGACTTGATTTGGAATTGTCCTATTATCAAGACTTGCTTGAATCACTGTTTCCTTGGCACCCCGATCGGACCATTGGAATCTGTAACGGTTCTCCTCGATACATTCCCAAACTGCATTAGCCATGCCTGCAGCAAGAGATGTATGGGGACGATTTGTAACTAAAAGTGTCGAATCTTTCTCAGAACTTTCGAGTACAGTAAAATGGCCTAATCCACGCAATTTCCAATCTTCATTTACTGTTTCAACCCTCTTGGCTCTTCGTTTGAACCACGGTGTCGGAAGTTCACCCTGTTGCATCCAATGCCATTCTTCAGACTCGGCTGCAGCATGAGCAATTCTCCGACCCAATGTCTGGTCCAGTAATGATTCTAGTTCAGCAAACCAGCGCTCAAAGGCTGAGATTTGTACACACCAAGTGAAATTTCCATCAGTATTTGCATCGATAATCATACCAGTTTCGGTGGCTTGGAATCGTTCCCTGAGGGCTGAGACTAGCCAAGGAGTTGATTCATCCATTGTATCTTCAATCAGCGGCATGTTCCCACCTCTCATGAAAAGTCCTGGAAGTCATCTTCTTCATCAGTAACTTGTCTATCCCTATTCTTCCGCTTAGGCGGCCCCCTGGAGATGTTCTGTATTCTTTGAACTTGTTCTGGACGACTTGTTGGCCTTCTTGCTCCACCTTCATTTGCATTTGAGTGTACAGGTATACCACGCTGCTCGGGTCTGGTTTCCATGATGTGTCGTCGATCTCTCTGCTGACCAGTCTTCAAGTCACTTGAGCGGCCTAAACTTCTTCTGTGCGCCCCACGATAAGCTGCCGGGCCGATTAATCGTTCTAAGGTTCGCATGCCTTTATCAACAGGTTTTGGCCGCTTTGTCCACCATCTATCTGGTAAGGGCTGGGCTCGTGCCAAGCGGCCAGATTTCAACTCCCGCATACGACTCCTGACGCGGTTCCTAAACGGTCGTTCACGCTCCTTGGGTAGGCGGACAACCAACCATCCTGGGAACCCAACATCGTATACATTGCCATTAATTGTAACGAGCAATCCTTTCAGCAACAAATTGTTTCCAATGGGCATTTTGTTTTCATCACATGAGACTTTACTTCGTCGCATTTTTCTTGAATACAGTAGCATTCCTTTCTGATCTCGATGCTTTATGACGCGTCTTTGCTGTCTTCGGAAACGCCGAGTGAAGATGTGCATTGAAATCAGAGTTATGGCCGTTCCAATTCCTGCGAGTGCACTTTGATTGGTTTCAATCCATGCAAACCAAGCAAGTACCAACCAAGTAGGGAACAGAATGGCCCAATTCACGATAAGCATTGCAAGTGACGGGTTGAATGTTGGCGTAACACCTTTCTCCAATGCTTCATGCGCAACAACCATCACATTCGCATTGAGTGCTTCATCCATACCTTTACGCGCACTAAGTGCAGGATAAGGGTTGACAGGGGCATCATCAATCCAGGAAGATTTCTGTTTTTCATTTCCAATTGATAGGGCAACTTCGAATTCATCAAGATCGGCCTCAAAGCCCAGAACTCCAGCAAGGGCTTGGACTCGTGGGTCTTCAGGACTTGATGCATTTACTTCTTCAAAAACATCAAGCGCATCAAACCATTCACCTAAGTCTATCATACAAAGCGAACAGGCGATTCTTGCAAGAGTAGAGTCGGGATGGGTTCTGACAAGGTCTAAGCATAAATCCAAGGCCTCCTCACTCCTTCGCTGAGATCGCAGCATTGCGACCGAAGAAATCTGAGAATGGAGGGACAGTCTATCTGTATGTGTATCCCCCATCTTTGTATCGGGCGACCAAGATTTCAGCCGCTTTTGCAATTCTTTGAGGTGGTCGACTGTGGAATTGTTTTCCCAATCATACAGGTCATCAGCATCAATTCTCCCAGTCCATGGATCTAGCCATTCCATTGTAAGTGCCAACAATTCAGGTTCGTCATAACCCTCAGGCTGTTCCATGCCTCGCAAAGCTTCCTTTGCAGCATCCAACCTTCTACATGCAATGTGGCCTGTAGCAATAATCATTCGAGCCTCATCATCATCGCCGCCTTGTTGTGCTAATACTTTACGCGCTTCCTCTATTGCGCGCGGCCAGAGTCCTCTCAGAGCAGACTCAATCATCTTCGCACGTGCTTTCTCAAGTCGGACAACAGCTTTGTCACCGTCAATTTTTTCAGTTTGGAAAGCACGTAATGCAGCGATGTCATCTGCCCGAGCAGCAATCTCGATATGATCACGCATCCAGTCGCCTCCACCTGCCATGATGACACCTTCACGTCGTTCATCTGGTGCTAAATCGAACTTTAGAGCGCGTAGGTGTCCAAATCTGGTTATTGATAAAAGCCATGTGAGTAGGAAAATAGCCTGACCTACTGCAATAAACTGCCATGTAACTTCAAGCAACAGGCTTTCCATTGAATCTGTAATCGATGCTCCATACGGCATCAAGTCACTGAATTCCTTGTATGTTTGAAGCACTAAGAGCAGGACAATATAACCGGAGAATCCAGCTAGACCAAAGAAAAGAATTCGACCTTGGACTTCATTTTCTGTTCTAATATCACGTGGTTGAGCGAGAATTACTCCTCCTACTCCCCCAAACGTTTGCCCTCCGAGGAATAGGTTACGGGTCAATTCAAAAATGAAGGCTAATCCTACAATCGCTACATTCAGCATCAGATAACTTGCGAGAACCTCTTCCAGAGTTTTCAAATCAATCAACTTCTGCAAGACCGGCTCATCTTCGACAAGATTGTATATTGATTCACCAAGGATACCACCTAGATCCAGCAAACGGTTAGTATTCTCTGGCTGATTGATTACAACATGGATTAGCGTAACTATTCCATTAATCGCAGTCACAGGCATAGTGACTAGGAAAATCACCAAGAAGCAGGAGATAAGTCGACGCATCCATTTGGGACTATCTGGGTCGATTGGTGTTTTCCACCCCTTAACTGTACGCCATTTCGAGAGCAATAGAGTATTCCATGATGCACCCATGATACGACCATAAGCTAAGATTGTAGGTGCCATGAAAATAAGTAGTGCATAACCAACCCAACGAACCATAGTCTGGTAATTGAATTCAGAACTAGAGTTGGAAACAGTGAATCCATAATACAGGGTAGTTCCAAGAACTAGTAGCATGGCTAACGAAGTTCCCAAATAACCAACCAATTGAGCCGATACCTTTTGGGAGATTATCTTGTTATTCATTGCACGGATTTGAGCATACATGGTTACAATTGGTGAGATTAGAATTGGAATCGCAATGAATACCATTGTCACATACATAATCGGGAGGTAGAACGTACCTGGGACGAGCAACAATTCTGCGACTACAAGCATTATTCCCCCCATCGCCAGCAGGTAAGTCATAACTCCAAGCGAGACTCCTCGTAGGCCAAGCAATTGTAGCGACTGTTTTTTTGTACGAGTTAGCCGGTGTACCTCGAATAAATCATCATCGACCTCGAATGCAATTTGTAGGTTACTAAGATTCAATGGAAGAATCCATCGCCATAGTATGACGGTCCCAATCGATGCAGCTACAATGGGAAGAAGCATTTCAGGGCTCAATGAACCCGTATCTACAATTGAGGCCTGAGCAGCACATGTTGGCAGAAGGCTGATTGCCGCGAGTAGTCCCAGCAGGGTCAATCGCATTTGCCGCATGGCGTGCCCTACATGCTCTGGTTCTAATCGGTTCCGATTACACGCCCGTGAGAGGTTCACCTAGGACGCTGTAAAAACCGCTCAATCCGATCAAATGCATCGTTCAAAATTTCAGGCTCAGCCAGGTAAACCAAACGAAAGTGGCCCCTGCCGAATTCATCGGAAAAACCACTGCCATGGACGACTAAAACATGTTCCTCGTACAGCAAATCGAGAACAAATTGCTTGTCATTTTCAGCCCATATCGGGTCAGTGATTTCAACGAACATGTAGAATGCCCCTCCGGGAGCTTGCACCTCAAGCCCATCAATTTGCGAGATTCTGTTCAGACAAACTTCTCTACGTTCAATGATTTTTTGCTTATATTCTTCCATCCAATCTCTGGACAACTCTAGACCCGCCAGATAACCAATTTGTGCGGGTGTCGAAGCACAAAGCCGTGCTCTAAGCAAACGTTCGATTCCATCGCGGACCTCACCCAATCGATTGGCGGGGTCGTGCAGTGCCATATATCCAATACGCCAGCCCGGCGCATAGTACACTTTCGAAACTCCGTTTAATACGAAAACCGGTACACTGTTACTTCTTGAAGCGACACTTGTACTGTCTCCGAATAGTGTCAATCCATCATAAATCTCATCGGCTATAATCATGCAATTTGGCCATTGATTTGCAATCGAAATTAATCGATCAATTTCTTCCTTTGTAGCAACATTCCCTGTTGGGTTGTTCGGATTGATTAGAACCAAAAGTCGGACACTTTCATCCATCTTTGACTCAACATCATCAAAATCAACCTGCCACCCGCACTCTGAATCAAGTCTGTATTCGACAGTTTCTGCCCCGAACATCTGCGGATAGGCCATGTATGGTGGATAATGGGGTCCGGGAGCGAGTACCTTTGTCCCTTCTTCAAGTGTAGCGGCGAAGATGATTTGCAGAGCTTCAGTCACACCGTGACAAACGTAAACATCGTCAGAAGTACAATTCCAACCTTTGCGAATTTCATCTCTGGCGATTGCATTACGCAAGTCTTCTAATCCATATGAGGGTGAGTATCCAGTCTCCCCGTTTTCCAGGCTGTTTTGGAATGCCTCAATCATGTGTCTGGGCGTGGGCAAACCAGGGTATGCGATGGGATCTCCGATATTTAGTTTGATAATCTCGTGGCCTTCTGCTTCCAGAGCTACCGCCGGTACAACTACATCTCGAATGGCATATTCAATTCGAGATGCGCGTTCAGCAGCAGGAATATCACTCATCGGAGTCCTCCCATTCGGCGGACTTCGGTAAAGTGTTCAGAGGATACGGATTGAACACTCAATCGGGATCCCTTGGCCAGAAGGGGCATTCCCTCAAGTGCGGGATTCGCCTTCATATCTGGGAGTGTAACAATTTCTTCCATGGCTTCGACTGGCTCAATATCTACCATGATCCACCGGGGATTTTCAGGTGTTGCTTTTGCATCGAAGTAATTTGAATTAGGATCCTGTGCAGTGAAATCAGGATACCCTTCACGGCAAACTTTTGCAATCCCTGCCACGTGTGGTGGCTTGGTGTTTGAGTGATAGAATAGTACAAAATCACCAATTTTCATATCGTCCCTCATAGTGTTTCGAGCCTGATAGTTTCGTACACCATCCCAATGGGTTTGACCATCTTCAACCAATTGTTCCCATGGGTACACATGGGGCTCGGATTTCATCAACCAATACGACACCATCACATTGAACGGGTTCGCCATGGTTTGAAAGGGTTCACCATGCATCATCAGCATTTGCTAGCAATACTGCATCGTATGATTCCGCAGCATCCCTAGTGGCTGAAACAGCCTTCACACCACCGGCTAGCCCAGCCTTACGGCGCATTGCATCACTGCCACCCGCTAGACCCCAGCCCTCTTTGACAAAGGTTGCATATATGGCAGGGAGTAATAGTAGAGCACTTATCGCTGCGAAAATCAGTAGGGTGATTATAACTAAAACGAATGGTTTTAGGGCAGGAATTGGGATCAAGAATGCAGTCATCATCCCAGCTGATGTGACTACAGTCGCCTCGAATAGAGACATACCTGTACTCGCACAAGAATCCTGAATAGCCTCTAAACTACCTCCTAATTCACGAACACGATTGGCAATGTGGATAGAAAAGTCGACACCTACTCCTACCAATATTGAACCAATCATAACGGTGACAAGTGACAAAGTCACTGATTGTTGGTCCATAACGAACCATTGCATCGCAACCGTGAATATCACTGGGAACGTGGTGAGAATTGCGTAACGCGCATCGCGGAATACGAATCCAAGCGTAATCACAGTAAATAATAATGCAAATCCAAGTGATTGCCACTGGCTACCTACAATCAGGTTGTTGACATCTATAGTTACTGCTGCAACACCAACAAGATTACTCGGCCTGAACCCTAGCTCGGTCATGAAGTCTGAATAGTCATTAATTTCCTCAGCAGCAGCCTGCGTCTGTTTCACGGGCATGAAAGGCATGTCAATGTAAATCAGAGATCTTTGGAAATCCTTCGAAACGAAGAAGTGTCTTAATTCGGGAGTGAGTCCGTCATAGAACACCGAAATCAGGAAACTTTGTGTCTCAGTGCCAAGCCTTTCACCATCGTCGAGAGTATCTAGAACTTCCCAAAATGATGCATCTTCATCAACCTCTTGGCCGAATATAATCATGCAAACTTGGTGTGGAATTGTTTCTTCTGGGAATAAGTCACACCATTGCGAAAGATCTTCTCCAGAGGCATTTAACGAAACGCCAATTGCCTCCATAAGGAAAACAACAGAAACTGCAGTCGTTTGGTCAACACTATTGGTCATGTTTGTCAGAGTATGTATTTTCTCTAAACTCTCATATGGATCCTTGCCACCACTTGACGCAAGGAATTCAGGCTCTGCGGCAATATCTGCCTCGACCAGCATCATGCCTACCTGTCCACCCTCAAATTCCTCTGAGTAAGTAATCATTTTCGATACAGCAGGCTCCTCTTGTGGAGCCATTTCGAGTAAGTTGACGTCTTCCACCACATTGGTCCTACTCACAAGGCCGCTGAATAGCATCAGGATAATGAAAACAGAAAGCGCTAATCTATTCCAACGAATTGGTGCGCGTACCGCTGCTACGAAGATTTTTGGAGGAGGGTGAGCCGGTTTTTGTAAATCTAGCAACATCGTCAAATTAGGAACCATGACCATTGTAAACAGATACACAACAATAATTCCACCTGCTAAGGAAATACCTACTGTTTTTATTGGTGCCATTGGTGTAAGTATAAGTGACACGAAACCAATCACCGTGGTAACAGCCGATAGAAACACTGCTCGTCCTGTTGACTGTAGTGCCAGGGCCATTTTTTCTCGAGGAGTGCCCTTTGATTCAGCATATCGATTAGTTATGTGGAGTCCGTACGAAACGCCTAGCGCCAGTATAATCGGTCCAACGATAATGACAGTCATTGTAACTTCATAGTTAGTCCATCCAATAATTCCAAGTGTGGTAAATACTGAACATAGTGTGGGCAAACCTGCGATGATAACAACTTGAACACCTTGCTTGAATCGCGGTGTGCCAGTCTGAAGTATGTCGCAGTGGAAGAGGAAGAGTACACCAGCAACTGCTACAACCCCTACCGGAAATATCTTCCAAAACAAAGCAAATGTGTATTCTGTCACAGCGTTTGTTATTGGAACTGGTCCAGTCAGCGTCATTGTTAAATCCAAGCATTCTGGATTTTCAGCACATTCTTTCTTTGTTTCGCCCTGCCAATTATTCTGGGCACCTAAGTTGTCGATTAATTGCTGTGTCTGGGCAATCAGGTCTGGTATTGGTATGTCGGGTTCCCCATCGCCATCCGCATCGGTTCCAGCCACACCAATGATGATCACTGCTCGGTTCCAACCATACCCACTTTCTTCATTCGTTAGAGTTCCGTTCTCTGTTTTACCTACATCTCGGACCAGTTTTTGGCGAGCGTTATCGGGCAATTCGCCAATGATTTGGTCAATTCTTGCTTGGTCATCAGGAATATTATATCCACCAACAATATCTGCTAAATCTTTGATTACATCGCTGGCGTTATCGGCCAGGTCTTCACAAGCTCCTTCCAATGGACACGCATCACCAGCATTTTGGATAAACGCATCCGCAACCCGTGGCGCACTGGAGTTGATTTCCTTGACAACAGAAGAAATGCTAAGCACATAGATAATGTTGTCATCAATTCCTTCATCCGAAACTTGCCAATTCAGGGTTCGTTCCAGTTCATCCATTTGAGTCAATATTTCCTGATTTGTGATGTTCCTTTTTCCTGATTCAACATAAATGATCATCACATTTGTTGTCCAGTCATCTTCAACCATCTCGATATCTGCAGCCACTTGGCTCCCATCTGGTAGGAACGCCTGCAGATCACCATTGACATTCATCGATCTTTCCCCGGTCCATTGATCAGTCAGGCCAGATTCTAGCGCAAAGAAAAGAGTAACTAATAGGCAAAAAGCAACACTGGCAGCTGGGAAACGAGTTAACATTCCAAAGACTGACATTTCCTGTAATTCACGTCTTATCATTTTTGGAGCGGCGAGTAGATTATCTACGGCCCTTCTACTTTCAAATTCAGCGATTTTTCGCCTCATGTCGCTGGTAAATCCTTGTATTCCAGTCGAACTTTGAGAATCGATATTGGATGTATCGACCTCCTGATTTTCGTCGACCATAGGCGCCCCTCTAGGGCGCTTGTCTACCTTCGACCTTTAATTTCTAATGCCAGTTGAGACACGGAGCCTTGAAAAAAGAGAGCCTCGACGCGGCACCAGACCTGTTCGATTTACCGATGCAGGGCTTAGGTGGTAACACCAATGGCAGATCCTAAAATCGCAGAGAAACGCTGGACTATTGATTTAGAGAAGCGAATACAAGAAGAGCACTACAAAGACAGCGACATATACAATCAACGGTATGGATTCAATCCTACTAGTGGGAAGGAAATTTTTGTCATTGATACTCCACCACCATACCCCAGTGGGACTTGGCATATTGGAGCAGTTGCCCAGTATAGTATGATTGATGTCATAGCCAGAAGTCAACGCCTTCTGGGAAAGGAAGTATATTTTCCATGGGGCGTTGATCGTAATGGGATTAACATCGAATTTACGGTTGAAAAGAATACTGGCCGTAAAATGAAGACATATGATAGGGCTGAATTTCTCGAATTGTGCCAGGAAACGATTGAGGAGTTCACTCAGGCCATGCGGAATACGGCATCTCGAGTCGGCTTATCGTGTGACTTCGCACGTGAATATCTGACTGATGCCCCTGATTACCGGGCAGTAACACAGTCGATCTTCGTCGACTTATTCAAACGAGGGGAGATAGTAGAGGACTTGCGGCCCAACATTTACGATCCAGTTGAAGGTACCACGATTGCAGATGCTGAAGTTGAAAGATTGCATCGCTTGACTAAATTAATCGATGTGCGGTGGGAAACTGAAACTGGTGAGGAAATTATCATATCAACAACAAGGCCTGAACTTATCTGTGCTTGTGGTGTAGTGGTAGTCCATCCCGATGATGAACGGTATACACACCTAGTAGGTGGGCGAGCGATTCTCCCAGTGGATGTCAATGGTCGAGAAAAATCGGTCAATATTCAAACACATCCATCAGTCAAATCTGAATTTGGCTCAGGCATACTAATGGTATGTTCATTTGGTGACCAAAACGATGTGGCAGTTTTCAGAGAACTTGGTTTGACACC
>MDTG01039419.1_pt1 | contig 29546 bp, 24 predicted proteins | sample 811421 | NCBI WGS metagenome assembly MDTG01 (sample SAMN05326645, study PRJNA326480) | marine metagenome | isolation source: seawater | place: Pacific Ocean: South East | collected 2011 | reverse complement strand
TCGGGGTTTTCACCCGGACCCGGCGAGAGTGGCACGCCTTCGCTGCTGATCACCGACACGCTGTTGCTGGCGACATCCGGGCAGGTCGCCCCGTTGCCCTTGAACCCGAAGTTGCCGATCCACGCGTGATCCCTGGTATCGAAGCCGAGCCCCCAGCCGGCTCCCGAGATGCCTCCGCCCGAGTACGGCGCGGACCCGTAGGAGGTGCCTTCCGGTGCGAGCCGTACGAGCGTGGTCCCCGAGCACACCGGGGTCGTGGGACGGGCTGCATACTCGAAGTTGTTGGTGACCCAGATCGAACCCATCCCGTCGATCGCCACGAACCCCGGACCGTCGATCGTGGAAGACGGATCGCCTCCGTACCGCAGCATCAGCGTCCAGGTGATCGGGGGTCCGTCGTCCCCCTTCTTGGTCGTCGACCGGAGTGCCGGCTGGTAGAGCTCGTTCGTCGAGCCGAGTTCGAGGAGCGCCCGGGGTGCGGTGCCCGGGTTCCGGGCGAGGGTGGCCGCGAGTGCCAGGAGGTCCTCGGGGGCGGGGTCGCAGGGCGGGGCGGCCAGGTCCCTGGCCTCGGCGAAGGCCGCCGGATCGGCCGCCGCCGCGGCAAGGATGTTGCCCAGCGTGTTGAACGTGCGAAAGGCATCGGTCGCGTCGCCGTTCGGGAAGGTGGAGATCACCTCCCCGGACGCACCCGTCCCCAGGTGCACCAGGTTCCGGAAGACCGATGCGGAATTCCCGAGTCCCACCTGGTTCCCGCCGATGAGCTCCCCGGCGAGGAACTGGTTCATCACGTACGCGGTGGCCACGGTCGTCAGCTCGTTGAGGACCACCCGTTCCGGGAACCCGTCACCACCCAGCACCGTCGCCACCCTCCGGTATCCACGGTCCGCGACCAGGTAGAGGATGCCCACGCCCCCCCGGGTACGTGGGAAGTCGAGTTCGAACTCGCCGTTCTCGTCCGTGGTCGCGGTCGCCAACCCGATCGCCCCCTCCCGGCGCGTCGTCCCGCTCGCGAACAGGGTCACCACCGCATCCCCCAGCGGCTCGCCGGCCAGGACGACCTCCCCCGAAAGACGCCCCTCGATCGTCGCGGGACCGCTCACCGATGCCGTCCCCGCGTTCGAGACGGCCAGGAGCGAACCGACCAGGACGCCCAGCTTGATCATCATCGATCTTCCCGTGTTCATGGTGTCTCCTCGGCCGTCGGTACCTCCACGGCGCTGGTCATTATGACTGGCGCCCGTGGGAGCTCCAAGTAAAAAACACGCGTTTGCGAATCCCCGGGGGCCTCGTCGCGGCCCGGCAGGGGCATGCAGGATCCCCCGGCTCGATCATGGAGCAGGGGTCTCCCCTTCGATGGGGCGTCGATCATCCCGATCCGATCGGGCGCGGCCCATTTCGTGAGGACCTCCGACTTGCGCGAGTCGTCCTTCGCCTCGGCCAGCACCTTCGCCCCCTTGCCGGGATCGATGCCCGGTGCGTCGTAGTGGAAGGCCACCAAGTACTCGAGGATGGCCATCATCCGCTAGGGGCGGTCCGGCTGGTTGAAGTTGAGACCGTGGATCCTCGTGGACTGGTCGGCCGCTGGCCCGGACGCCAGGCTGGATCCTTCCGGTGCCGGGGGCGTGGGGCTGTGGTGACGGGGGGGAAGATCATCCGCGGCGACTGACCGAACTGGCAACCAATCGACCCCGTCATGATCTACATATAAGGATACGGTGACGGTCGTTCCGCCGACCAGGAGGGTGCATTCCCGCCTCGCCAGCCCCTTCCTCCGGCCACCAGGACCACCGAACCCTTCATCGCTCCCGGCAGACCAACGGTGGGCCTTCGTGCCCGGGTTCATCGGGGACCAACTCGTTGACCCCGGTCGACTGCCGGCTATACTTCCGACAATCGTTTGTCATTAAGACCCTTCCCGACTCCGATCCCGCCTCGCCCCGCCGGCGGCACCCTGAGGTCCAGACTTGCCCACCTACGACTACGTCTGCCCCGAGAACGGCCGGGAACTCAGTGTCTTCCACGCCATGAGCGTCCGGATCGGCACCTGGGGCGAGCTGTGCGACCTCGCCGAGGTCGACGCGGGGCCGACCCAACGGACGGCACCCGTCGAACGACGGATGGGGACGGGCTTCGTCCTCGCGCCGAAGTCCGGGAAACCCACGGGTTTCGGGGGCGGTTGCTGCGCCGGGGACGGTTGCAGCTGCTGATCGCCCGACCTTCCCCAAGGAATCACGTCCATGGTCCATGCACGCCCCGTCCAGCCGCCTGCCACCGTCCCGCCCACCTGCCTCATCGCCGGGCTGCTCCGTGACGGTGCCCCCGAACTCACGGGGACCCGCGATCGTACCGTCGGGACGATCCCAGCCAGCATCGGCAATGCGGTTCTCGAGGACCCCCGGCCTTCCCGGGTCGCCTGACTCCACTGCATCCACCCCGAGGTCCCCCGACGTGACGCTTCATCGCGACCAACCAGCCCCCGAGCCACCGGCCACGACCCTCGACTGCCTGATCGTCGGGGGCGGCATCCACGGGGTGCACGTGGCCGCACGGTTGATCGGGGAAGCGGGGATCCCGGCCGACCGACTGCGCATCCTCGATCCCGGTGCGCGGCTCCTCGAACGCTGGCGTTCCCGGACCGCGACCACCGGGATGAGCCACCTGCGCTCGCCCTCCGTGCACCACCTCGACCTCGACCCGATGTCCCTGCAACGCTTCGCCGGGAAGCGGACCCGCCGGACCGCGGGGCTCTTCACCCCGCCCTTCGAGCGTCCCGCCCTGGAACTCTTCAACGCGCACTGCGACCACGTCGAGGAGGCCTTCGGGCTGGCGGCACTCCACCTGCGCGATCGCGCGGTGGGCTGCGCCGTGGACGAGACCGGGATGGAGGTCGAGCTCGGCGGGGGGGGCGTGGTCCGGACCGATCACCTCGTCCTGGCCATGGGGATCGGGGAACGGCCGCGCTGGCCGGACTGGGCCCCCCGCGAGGACCCCGGGATCCACCACGTCTTCGATCCGGGATTCGACGACTGGCCGGTCGATCGGTCGTCGGTCGTGGTGGTGGGAGGCGGGATCTCCGCCGGGCACGTGGCGCTCCGGCTGCTGTCGGAAGGCCATCGGGTCGAGCTCGTCTCCCGGCACCCGCTCCGCCAGCACCAGTTCGACAGCGATCCCGGCTGGCTGGGACCGAAGTTCAACATGAAGTTCCACCGCGAACCGGACTTCGACCGGCGCCGTGCGATGATCACCGAAGCCCGTCACGTCGGTTCGGTTCCCCCGGAGATGGGACGGGCCCTGCGCCGGGCGATCGCCCGGGGGCGACTCGCCTGGCGGGAGCACCGGGTGACCGGACTGGAACGAACCACCGCGGGCCTGCGGCTCTCCCTCGACCAGGCGGAGGCCCTGGAGGTGGATCGCGTGCTCCTGGCCACCGGGTTCGAGTCCGCACGACCCGGCGGCCCGATGATCGACCACCTCGTCCGGTCGGAATCCCTGCCCTGCGCGGGGTGCGGGTACCCGATCGTGGACGCCTGCCTTCGCTGGCATCCGCGCATCCTCGTGACCGGACCGCTCGCGGAACTCGAACTGGGACCGGTCTCCCGCAACATCGCCGGGGCCAGGCGTGCGGGCGACCGGATCGTCGAGGCGCTGTCGCCTCCCCGGCGAGCCGCCGTCTAGCCCGCATTCCCGATCCCCCGGACGAAACGGGACCCCGGCGTCCACCGGACGCCGGGGTCCCGATCGATCATCCGTCCCGGGCCGGCCGGGACCGGGTCCGTCCTACTTCCAGGAACCGTAGGGGACCGAGGAGTGCTGCAGCATGATCTTCAGGTTGCCGTCACCACCCCGGACGTACCCGAAGGAGTACTCGACCTTGGTGTCGTTGCCGTCGGGCCCGGTGAAGAAGTAGTTGCCCATCGCCATCGCGAGGTCCTCGCCGCAGTAGATGCCCTCGTTCTCGAAGCGGACGTTCGTCCAGCCCTGGATCCCGAACCCGGTGTCCTCGGTGCCCTCGCGCCCGATGAAGTAGGAGAGGGCCTCGTCGAAGCTTCCCCGGAACTGGTCGTCCGCGGCGAGGGTCGGCTTGAAGAGCACGATGGTGTCGTTGTAGGCGTACATGGAGTTGATGTGCTCGGTGGCCCGGGCCTTGGCGTCCCCGGTCTCGGCGTAGACGCGCGAGATGTCGACGATCCCCTGTCCCCAGGCCTGCTGGGCGGCTTGCACCTCGGCCTTGGTGATCGGGCCGTGGTCACCGTGCGAGTGGTCGTCGGCGTGCTGGCTGCTGGCGCAGCCCGAAAGCACCAGGGCCGACGCCACGGTGGCGAGGGTCGAGGTGGCGAGAAGGGTTCGGATGCTCATGGTTCTGTCTCCTTTGGGGTGGTGCCGTGCGCGGGGCATAGGCCTCGAATCCGGCCGGATCCGCCCCGTCGGGGCCTTCGATCGACCGCATGCATTGGTCCGGCACCATACTCGAATCCCTGCGCCGGCACCGGTCCACGATCCTCGAGCGTGGTCTGGGCCCTGCGGTGGGGGTAACCGCCGATTCCATCGGGGGGCGATCCATGGGGCCCGGGGCCGGCTGCTACCATTCCTCGCCCCGGAATCGTTCCGTGGCTCCCCACCCTCCTTGGCGATCGGCACGGTCGTGACCAGGCCCAGCAGTCCATCCCGCCGTCCCTCGCGTCCCCCCGGCTTGCGACGGATCCTCTGCGTGCTGCTCGCGGCCGGCTGTCCCGTGTCCGTGGCCACCGCGCAGCTCGACCAGGACGAGCGGGAGTCGATCGAGACCGCCCCCCTCGACCGACCCAACTCGATCTACACCGTCGAGACCGCGCCGGAGATCGACGGGGTGCTCGAGGAGCTGTGGCAGGACGGCACCCCGCTCTCCGACTCGTTCCGGCAGGTCGAACCCCGGGAGGGGGCCGAGCCCACCGAGCGCACCGAGGTCTACCTGATGCGGGATTCCCGCAACTTCTACGTGGGGTTCCGCTGCTGGGACCAGGACGCCTCCTCGATCAGCGCCACCCAGATGAAGTACGACGGGGACTTCGATCCCGACGACAACGTCACCATCGTGATCGATCCCTTCCGGGACCGACGCACCGGCTACACGTTCCAGATGACCGCCGCCGGTGCCCGAAAGGACGGACGCATCACCAACGGGGACCGCGTCGACTACAACTGGGACGGGATCTGGTACGGACGCACCTCGATCGACGAGCACGGCTGGACCGCGGAGATGGTGATCCCCTTCCAGACGATCCTCGCGGACCCCGACGTCGGGGAGTGGGGGATCAACGCCCAGCGGTTCATCCGCAGCAAGAACGAGACGGTGCGCTGGGCGGCCCCGCGACCGGACATCCGGATCTCCTCCGTCGCCAACGCGGACCTCGTCGCCGGCTTCGAGGACTTCGACATCGGGGCGGGGTTCGACTTCAAGCCCTTCGTCCGGGCCGACATCCGCGACGACGGCCAGGGGAACACCGACTTCGCCTCCACCGCGGGCCTGGACATGTTCTGGAAGATCGATCCCTCCCTGACCCTGGTGCTCACCATCAACAACGACTTCGCGGAGACCGAGGTCGACCAGCGCCAGATCAACTTCGGTCGCTTCCCGCTCTTCTTCCCCGAGAAGCGCGACTTCTTCCTGGAGGACGCGGGGTTCTTCAACTTCGGGGGCATCCGGCGGAACCCGCTCCCGTTCTACTCGCGGCGCATCGGCATCGGTCCGGATGGGGCCGAGCAGGGGATCCTCGCGGGGATCCGCATGACCGGGAAGGTCGAGGACCTCAACGTCGGCCTGATGAACGTGCAGATGAAGTCCAACGGGTTCTCCAAGAACTACAGCGTGGCCCGGGTCTACGGGGACGTGCTCGACGAGTCCACGGTGGGCGCGATCATGACCGTGGGCGACCCCGCGCAGGGCGAGAGCAATGTGGTGGGGGGGGTGGACTTCAACTACAAGAACACCAACCTCGAGGGCGGCCGGTCCCTGACCGCGAATGCCTTCGCCCTGGTCAGCGACAGCAGCGACCGGAGCGGGGACAGTACCGCGTTCGGGTTCAAGGTCGGCTACCCCAACGACGTGGTCGGCTGGTACGGGGGCTTCTCGCGGATCGGCGATGCCTACGACGCCGCCCTCGGCTTCAATCCCCGGACCGGCATCTACGAGTACTTCGGGGGCTGGCGGTACCGGTGGCGCCCCGAGAGCGACCTGGTCCGGTCGATCGAGACCGGCTTCAACGGGTTCCTGGTGACCGACCTCCAGAGCGACCTCGAGTCCCTGGACATGGAGATCGAGGCCCTCGAGATCGAGACCCAGGACGGCAGCACCCTCAACCTCAACTACCTCCGGCGCCGGGAGGTCCCCTTCCGGCCGTTCACCGTCGCCAACGCGGTCACCATCGCGGCCGGCGACTACGCCTGGAACGCCGTGGAGGCCTCCTTCAGCAGCTCCGAGGCGAACCCGCTGACCGTCGACGCGGACCTCGGGTGGAGCGGCTACTACGGGGGCAGCCGGCTGGAGTGGACCGCGGGCTCGACCTGGCGCATCTCCCCGCAGCTGGTGGTGGGGGGGACCTTCACCTACAACGACATCGAGGTCCAGGACCAGCGGGTGATCACCCGCCAGCTGACCGCGATCGCCGACGTGTACTTCACGCCGGACGTCTCCCTCCAGAACTACCTCCAGTGGGACGACGTCTCGGACACCGTGGGGATCAATGCGCGCTTCCGCTGGACCCCCGAGCCGGGCACCGACCTCTACATCGTCTTCAACCAGAACGTGGAGTCGGAGAACCTCGAGTTCACCCTGACCCAGAGCGAGCTGATCACCAAGTTCGGCTGGACGATCCGGTTCTGACCCCGCCGCCCGCTTCCGGTAGGCTGCAAGCACCCAGTCCCCGAACCAGGGTGGAGTCCCTGCATGACCGACGAACCCGATCCCCAGCCCCGCGTGCTCGGCCTGTTCGGGCTCGCGATGATCAACATCGTCGCGATCGCCAGCCTCCGCGACCTTCCCCAGATGGCGAGCTACGGGATCGGGTCGATCTTCTTCTACCTCCTCGCGGCGGTGGTCTTCTTCATCCCCGTCTCCCTGGTGGCGGCGGAGCTGGCCACCGCCTGGCCCCAGCGGGGCGGGGTCTACGTCTGGGTCCGGGAGGCCTTCGGCCTGCGCACCGGCTTCCTCGCGGTCTTCCTGCAGTGGTTCCAGAACCTGTGCTGGTTCCCGGTGGTGCTGACCTTCGGGGCCGCCTCCCTCGCCTTCGCCCTCGATCCCGGCCGTTCCGCGGTCCTCGCGGAGGACAAGGGGTTCATCGTCGCGGTGGTGCTGGTGGCCTACTGGGGGTCGGTGTTCCTCAACTTCCTCGGGCTCTCCGGTTCCGCCCGGATCTGCATCGTGGGGGGCTTCGCCGGGGTCCTGGTCCCGGGGCTGGTCCTGGTCCTCCTCGCGGCCATCGGCCTGGCCACCGGGGCCCCGTCCAACCTGCTCGCCAACGGCGACCGGCTGGTCCCGGACCTCGCCCGCCTCGACACCCTCACCTTCGCGGTCAGCGTCTGGCTGGCCTTCGCGGGGATGGAGATGACCGCGGCCCACGCCCGGGAGGTGCGCCGTCCGCAGCGCAGCTACCCCCTCGCGATCCTGATCTCGGCGGCGGTCATCCTGGTGGTCTTCACCCTCGGGGCCCTGTCGATCTCCACCGCGCTCGCTCCCGGCGACTTCCAGCTGCAGAGCGGGGTCACCGAGGCGTTGCGGACCATGCTCGCCCGCCACGACCTCGAGGGGCTCGCCCGGATCATCGCGCTGGGGATGGCGCTGGGGGTCTTCGGGAGCGTGAACGCGTGGGTGGTCGGTCCCAGCAAGGGACTGCTCGCCTCCGCGGAGGACGGTGCCCTGCCCGGCTGGCTCTGCCGGGTCAACCGGCACCAGGTCCCCACCCGGATCCTCCTGCTGCAGGGCGTGGTGGTCTCGGTCATCTGCCTCGCCTTCGCGCTCCAGCCCACCGTCCAGTCCGCCTACTTCATGATCAGCGTGCTCACCATCCAGATGTACCTGCTGATGTACGTGGTGATGTTCCTCGCCGCGCTCCGGCTGCGGCGGCGACACCCGGAACGCGTCGGCAGCTTCCGGGTCCCGGGCGGTCTTCCCGGCCTGGCGGGGGTCTGCGGGGTCGGATTGCTCGGCGCGCTCTTCGCGCTCGGACTCGGGTTCTTCCCCCCGGCGCAACTCAAGAAGGCGGGGATCGATCCCACCAGCTTCGTGGTGTTCCTGGGCGTGGGCCTGCTGGTGGGGGTCGCGATCCCCCTGGTGATCACCCTGGTCCGCCGACGATCCACCGCGGGTCCGGACCCGTCCGGGACCGTCCCGCCGGGGTGACCGGACTCCACGTCGGGGATCCTCGCGCGTGCGCGCCCCCCGCCGCGGCTCATTTCCCGCGAAGTCCCCGGGCGGGCATCGACCCTGCCCGCAAACCGGCTACGCTTGGGCATCACCCCACCCACGGAGCCGACCATGCATCGTTCCCGCCTCGCCACCACGGCGTTCCTCCTCGCCTCCACGCCCCTCCTCCCGTCGGTCCCGGCCAGCGCCCAGCAGGTCCCGCCGGTCGCGGAGTGGTTCACCGCCTACGGGGGGTCCCGCGAAGAGTCCCACGGCCACTACATCCTCCGTTGCGAGGACGGCGGCTACCTCCAGGTGGGGGAGACCGGCTTCGTCGGTTCCAACGCCCGGATCCTGGTGGTCAAGACCGATGCCTCGGGTGGACTGCTCTGGAGGCGGGAGTTCGGAAGCGGCAGCCGCAACATGGGCAACTCCGCCCTGGAGGTCGCGGACGGCTACCTGGTCTGCGGGATGCTCTCCCGCAACAGCGCGGTGCTCAAGCTCGACAAGGCGACGGGGGCCACGATCTTCCAGAAGACCCGGGACAACGGGGGCACCGATGCCTTCGAGCACCTCGCGGAGACCCCCGGCGGGATCCTCGCCGTCGGGTACCGACAGGCGGAGGATCCCGACAACACCTTCTTCGTGTACGGACAGGGCTACCTCTCGTTCCTCGAAGCGGACGGGGACTTCACCACCGGCCGCAGCGTGAACGCCCACCTCTCGCAGGCCTACCGCGTCAAGCCGGCCGGCACCGGGTTCATCGTCGCCGGCGGCACCGAGGACAACCTGCAGTACGGGGTCATCCGGATCGACGGCAGCGGGGACGTGCTCTGGTCGAGGAACTTCGGCGGCTCCAGCGAGGACCACTGCTTCGGCATGGACCTCGGGGCGGACGGCTCGATCTTCCTCGCCGGCCACACCCTCTCCGGGACCGCGAACTGGGACACCTACACCATGAAGCTCGATGCGAGCGGCAACCAGCTCTGGGCGGCGACGCAGGGAAATCCCCGTGGCTTCAACCCCAGTTGGATCCACGACGAGACCTGGGGCATCAAGGCGACCCCGGACGGTGGGTGCGTGATCGCGGCCGGAACCGGCGACGAGTACGCCTATTCCGAGTGCAGCGGGGGGGTCTGCTCCGACCAGTGGGAGGCCTACGTCGTGAAGTTCGGCGGGGACGGCACGGTCGAGTGGCAGGCCACCTACGCCGGCGGTCCCGGCGAGGACTGGGCGGCGGAGGACCTCGACCTCACCCCGGACGGGGGGGCGATCGTGGCGGTCGACAACGGTCAATTCGGGTTCCTCAAGCTGAGCCCGCTCTTCGGACCCGGCACCCTGGAGGGTGATCTCAACGGGGATGGCTGCGTCACCGGGCAGGACCTCGCGCTGCTGCTGGGGGCCTGGGGCGGTGCGGATCCCGTGGCGGACCTCGACGGGGACGGCTCGGTGGGCGGGGCGGACCTGACCATCGTCCTCTCCGCGTGGAATATCTGCCTCTGAGGTGGGGTGCACGGCCGCCGGGGCGGTCGTGATCTTGACATCCCGCGCCCAGCCGATAGATTAATGACCTCGAGTTGTCATTAAGGAGAATCCATGTCCACCTGCTGCCCGAACTGTTCCTCACCCGCCGCCATGGGCTCCGACCTCGCCTCGGTCTGCACCGAGTGCGCGAGCGTCTCCCTCGCCGGTGCCTCCTTCAGCCTCCCCACCCTCCTCGCCGGGGTGGCCCTCGCGGTCGGCGTGGGGATCACGCTGACGATGGTTCGTCGCTGGCGAGCCGCCCGGCTTGCATGCGCCTGAACCGATCATCCGGACATCGAGCCCGACCCGCGACGTCCCGGGTCCCCCGGTGACCCGCCCCCCGGCTTCGCCCCGGGCGCACCACCCGAGGCACGCCCCCCCGGGGCATCCCCTGGATTGATCCCATCATGGTCCTCATCGCCGAGACCGCGCCCTCGTCCATCGGTCCTGCACTGATCGTGCTGTGGGCCGCGGTGATCGCGCTGGTCGGGTTGGTGGGGGTGTTCCTCCCCTGGTTCGTGGACCGGTCCGGGGACGGCCGCATCACCGCCTACGGGAACAGCTTCGCCGGCGGGGTCCTGCTGGCCGCGGGACTGATCCACCTCCTGGGCGATGCCAACGCGGGGTTCTCCAGCGTGTATCCCGACTTCGACTACCCCGCCGCCTACGCGATCGCGACCTTCGCCTTCCTGCTGGTCCTCGGCCTCGAACGGGTGATCCCCCGGGCGCTGGAAACCGGTGGGGAGGGGGAGGACCCGGAATCCGCGGCCCTCATCGGCGCCAGCGAGCACCGAGGCGTGGCCCCCTTCCTGCTGCTGCTCACCCTCTCGATCCACAGCCTGATCGCGGGGATCACCCTCGGCATCTCCACCACCGCGGGGGCGGGGGTGCTGCTGGTGGCGATCCTCGCGCACAAGGGTGCCGCGGGGTTCGCCCTCGGTTCGACGTTCCGGGAGGCCGCGATCCCGCCCCGCACCCGGATCCCCGCCCTGCTGGTGTTCGTCTGCAGCACTCCCCTCGGGGTGGTGCTGGGCGGCTTCGCGATCGAGATCCTCGGCGAGGGCAGTGGTGCCGCGGAAGCCTGGTTCAAGGCGATCGCCGCGGGCACCTTCCTCTATATCGCCACCCTGGACATCGTCCGCGAGGAATTCTTCCCCGGGGGATCCAATCGCGGGCGACGGCTGGCCTGCGCCTGCCTCGGCGCGGGGGGGATGGCGGTGGTCGCGATCTGGATGTGACCGGCCCCGAATACCCCGGGTTCCCGCTTGACTGGGGATCCGGGCGCGATTCAGCCGAAGAACGGGTACCCCCGAACCACGGCGAACCGCCCATGATACCCACCGTCCCCACCCAGACCCTGCCCGCTCGCTGCTACGAGCTCTTCATGGGGCAGCGCACCGACTCGATCTTCAAGACCGTGGCGCTGTGGTTCGCCCTGATCGGCTTCGTGCTGCACCTGCTGGCCTGGGGGCTGGTCCGAGGCGGGATGATCGTCCCGCCCGCCGGCCTCGAACCGCTGCTGGCCTCGCCGCTGCTGGCGCTCTACACCCCGTTCTCGATACTCCTCGTCTACGAGGTCTACCAGCTCATCCAGGCGATCCCGAAGTCCTTCTCGGCCGCGATGACCAAGCAGTTCGAGGTGATCGCGCTGATCGTGGTCCGTGACGCCCTGGCCTACCTCGCGGCGACCGATCCCTTCGAGCAGTTCGTCGACGTCTCCTGGTTCCTGCTGCTGCTGGCCAAGTGCGCCACCTTCCTGGTGCTGCTGCTGGTCGCCCTCGGCTTCACCCGTCACGAACGCCGACGCACCACCACCCTGGAGCTGTCCGCCTCGCTGGTGAGCTACGTGCGCATCAAGCGCATCATCTCCCTGATCCTCTTCGGCTCCTTCGCGGTGATGGCGATCACCGCCTTCGTGGGATGGATCGCCGGCGTCGCGACCGGGGACTTCGTGGAGCTCGACGCGGGGATCTTCTTCGCGGACTTCTTCACCCTCCTGATCATCGCCGACATCGCGATCCTGCTGATCTCCTACCGCTACACCAGCGAGTTCGGGAGCCTGGCCCGCAACACCGGGTTCGTGCTCGCGACGATCCTGATCCGGCTCGCGATCGACGCCCCCGGGTACGGGGCCCCGCTGCTCTTCCTGCTCTCCGGGGTGGTCGGGTTCGGGGTGCTCTGGATCACCAACCGGTTCGAGGAGCCTCGTCCCCCCGCGACGGTGTGATCCCCACCAGGTGGTCGCCTCGTCTGCGTACTCGTCGATCCCCCTCCCCCCGGGGCGGACCGGGCGACCCCCTTTGGACAACCCGACGGGGAAGGGGCTTCGTTTTCATTCTCCGGATGATCCGGTAATATCGATCTCGTCCTCCACACATCAGGCCATCGAAAGGTGCTCTCATGCTGAAGACTCGACGAGTGAATGCCAGTTTCGCCTGGGACATCCTCCAGTCGGACATCAAGCTCATCGCCTATCCCCTGCTCCGGATCGTCATGATGCTCGTGCTGCTGGCGCTGATGTGGCCGCTTATCTTCGATCTGTCGACGTCGCAGATGTACGACACCGTTTCGGACTTCAGAGCGCAGGCGAGCCAGGTGGCTGCCGAGGAGGACGCATCCCGGCAGGCGGCCCAGTCGGCCCAGTCGGGCGAGTTGGCCCAGTCGGCCCAGCCGGGCGAGTCGGCCCAGCCGGGCGAATCGGCCCAGTCGAAGCAGATGACGTCCGACGCCAAGCGCATCATCGACAGCATCCACTTCGGATGGCTCCTCGCCTTCATCGGAATCAACCTCCTCCTCGGAATCGTGTCCACCGGCGCACTGACCGGACAGGCGCTCTCCATCATTCGCGGCGAGCGGCGTTCGCTTGGATACGGTTACGGGGTGGCGATCCTGCGCCTGCCCCAACTCCTCCTCTGGTGGTTGCTCACCCTGGTGGTGGGCCTGCTGCTGCAGTCCCTCGAACGTTACCGTGTCGTCGGGCTGGTCATTGCCGGCATCATCGGCCTGGCCTGGACGGTCCTGACCTTCTTCTCGATCACGTCGATCATGGCGACCGGATGCGGTCCGATCGGGGCCATCAAGAAATCCAAGAAGACCATCAAGGACGCCTGGCGAAAGGCACGTGGCGACGACGCCGATCTGAAGCACCTCCGTCGCGGCTTCTACGTGGGTGGCGCCTTCTACATCATCAGCATCGTCCTCGGACTCGGGCTCTTCGGACTGTTGTGGCTGGAGTTCGACTCCACCCAGCACCACCACATCTCCATCGGCGTGTTCGCGACCATCCTCGTCGTCTTGTACATCAACGGGGCGTTCATAAGCGCCATGTGGGCCATCATCAAGGCCACCGTGTACGTCTGGGCGGAGGAGGGTCGTCTGCCAGAGTCCGTGGATGAATCCGTCATGGAGAAGGCGTTCTACCGACCCAGGTTCTCGCTGAAGTCCTAACCCGCGGCTCCCGCCTCGTCCCGACCCGGGCCCGACGATCGCGATCGGAGTGGGTTGCACCGTCACGGGCCTGCAATCGAGCTGCTCCGGATCACCACCCACCTCGCGGCGCCCGTCCCCCCTCGACGGTGTGATCCCCACCGGGCGGGTATCCTGTTCCCATGACCCCGGAACCGCTCGCCCGTGACGTGTCATGGCTGCACTCCAGACTCGAGGAGTCGGTGGCCGAGCAGGCCAGGCTCGACACCGAGGCGGTCCGCACCCTGGCCCGGGGGATGCTGGACACCGGGGTGCCGTCCCCCGGGCTCGGGGCGTTCCCCGCCGACCGGATCGACCCGATCCTCAAGCTCGCGACCATCCGCTTCCACCTCCGCAACAAGGCGGAGCAGCTGCACATCACCCGGGTGAACCGACTCCGGACCCTGGAGGCCGGTCCGGGGGAGGCCCGTCCGGAATCGATCGCCGAGGCGGTCGCGACCCTCGCCGAGGGCGGGCTCGGTCTCGATCGCCTGCGGGAGGTGCTCGGGCAGCTCGACATCCAGCCGACCCTGACCGCCCACCCCACCGAGTCCCGGCGGCGCAGCGTGATCGCCAAGCAGGACCGCATCGCCGAACTGCTGGTCACCCGCAATCGGGAGCGCCTCACCGCGGAGGAATCCCGGAGACTCGAGAGCGAGGTCCGCCAGACCCTCGCCCAGCTGATGGCGACCGACGAGATCCGCTCCCGCCGACTGGACGTGATCGACGAGGTCCGAAACGGCATCCACTACCTCGGTGGGGCGATCTGGCGCGCGGTCCCCGAGCTCTACCGGGACCTCGCGGACGCGATCGAGGTCACCTACGACCGCCGGCCGCCCCTGCCGACCCTGCTCCACTACCGGTCGTGGATCGGGGGGGACCGGGACGGCAATCCCTTCGTCACCGCGGCCCGCTCGGAGACCGCCTTCGCGGAGATGCGCGCGGTCGCGATCGATCGACACCACCACCTGCTCGAGGCGCTGCACCGCGAACTCAGCCTCTCGGAGCGGCGGGTACCCGTGGACCCCGAGCTGACCGCCTCGATCCGGCGCGACGACGCGGAGTCCCCGCTCCCCGAGGAGTCGATCCGCCACATCCAGCGGGAGCCGTTCCGGATCAAGCTCACCCACATGCAGGCCCGACTGGGCACCCCCGACTACGACTGCGAGCGATACCTCTCGGACCTCGAACTCATCCAGTCCGCCCTGCGGTTCGCGGGACTCGCCGAGACCGCGGAGCGGGGGGGCGTGGCCGACGCCCTGGTCGCGGCACGGACCTTCGGCTTCCACCTCGCGGCGCTCGACATCCGCCAGCACAGTCGGGTGCACGAGGCCGCGGTCGCCGAGCTCTTCCAGCTCGCGGGAGTCACCGAGGACTACCTCGGCCTCGGGGAGCACGAGCGACGCGAGCTGCTCGAGGCGGAACTCGCCACCGCCCGGCCGCTGCTGGCTCGTGGTCAGGAACCCAGTGAGTCCACCACCGAACTGCTCGACGGGCTCGCGGTGTTCTCCGAGGCGATCCGCCGCGACCCCCGGTCGGTCGGCACCTACGTGATCTCCATGGCCCACGACGTCAGCGACCTGCTGGAGGTGATGGTCCTGCTCCGGGAGGCGGGGCTGTGGACGATCGTGGACGGGAACGTCTACTGCGCCCTCGACGTCGCCCCGCTGTTCGAGACCGTCGACGACCTCGACCGCTCCGGCTCGATCTTGTCGGAGCTGCTCGAGAACCCCGCCTACCGGGCCTGCCTGGAGTCCCGGGGTCGCTTCCAGGAGGTGATGCTCGGCTACTCCGATTCCAACAAGGACGGCGGCTACGGGGCCGCCAACTGGCGGTTGCACGTCGCCCAGCAGGACCTGGCCCGGATCGCACGGGAGGCGGGGGTGTCCTTCCGCTTCTTCCACGGCCGGGGCGGGACCGTGGCCCGCGGGGGGGGGCGGGCGAATCGGGCGATCCTGTCCAGTCCGCCCCGCACCCGAAACGGTCGCATCCGCTTCACCGAGCAGGGGGAGGTCATCTCCTTCCGGTACGCGATGCCCGAGGTCGCCCACCGGCACCTGGAGCAGATCGCCAACGCCATGATCCTCGCGACCGCGGACCCCGGTTCCGCACGGCCGGTCGACGAGGAGCTCCGACGACTGATGGACGACCTCGCCCGTCGCTCCCGGACCACCTACCGGGGGTTGATCGACGATCCCGCGTTCTGGCCCGCCTTCGTCGAGCGCTCCCCGGTGCTCTTCATCGGCGAGCTCCCGATCGCGTCGCGGCCGGTCTCCCGGACCGGCGGGGCGGTGACCTTCGACGACCTCCGGGCGATCCCCTGGGTGTTCTCCTGGACCCAGATGCGCTACAACGCGCCGGGCTGGTACGGGATCGGCACCGCCCTGGGTGAACTGGTGCTCGACCGGGAGGAGGCCCTGCACCGGTGCCGGGACGCCTACGCCGCGGGGGGATTCCTCCGGGCGTTCATCGACAACGCGCAGCAGGAGATGGCCCGCGCCCGACTCGAGGTCGCGGCGTGGTACCTGGCCGAGGGCGCCCCGGGGATCCATCGCGCCCTGGTCGAGGAGTTCCGCCGGGCGGAGGAGGCGGTCCTCCGGATCACCGGCCAGCAGCGCCTGCTCGACAACAACCCGGTGATCCAGCATTCGATCGAGGTGCGCAACGCGGATTCCGATCCGATCAACGCCCTCCAGGTCGAACTCCTGCGACGCTGGCGGGAGGCGGGGCCGGACTCCGCCGAGCGCGAGGAGCTCACCACCCTGATCCTCCTGAGCGTCAATGCCCTCGCCGCCGCGATGCAGAGCACCGGTTGAGTCCCCGTGGGCCGGTGCCCCCGGGGCGGAGGCCCCGGAATGAACAGCCCCGCCGGAGGCCGGCGAGGCTGGTTCTGCCGTGTGTGGCGGGTCAGGGACCCGTCCGGGTCAGGCGCGACGACGGCGAGTCGCGAGGCCACCGAGGCCGAGCAGCGCGAGCACGCCCGGTGCGGGCACCAGGTTGGTCTCGACCCACCCGACGTGGCTCTCGAAGTACTGCTCGTTATCCTCTCCGTAGTTGAAGGCGATCCAGAATGGGTCGCTGGAGCCGACGCCGTCAACGGTGAAGGACATCTCGAGCAGGTAGGTGTTGGACGCAGCGTCCTCGTTGATGCTGAAGATGGGGTGCTCATCCCAGTCCTCGGTGACGAGGAAGTTGAGCCCACCACCGGTGATGGAGTCCACAAACTGGCCTTCGTAGCCGATCGAGAGGACGTTGCTGGTGGCGCTGAACCCGTTGCCGTTCCAGGCAAACGCGCCATTCAGGTTCATGGTCATCGTGTCGCCCAGGGTCAGGCCGGTGGCAGCGGCCGTGCCGCCGAAGCCAGGTTCGGCGGCGGAGTTGCCAAGTAGCGGATCATCCTCGCCGAAGTGCGCCTCGAAGAGCCGGAGGCTATCGACCTCGAGCTCCTCGGTGTCGTGGTCCCAGCCACCGGTCTGCAGGACGCCGTTGTTGTTCCACAGCGTGATGTCATAGTGCTCTTCATCGCCGTGGTGGTCGCCGTGGTCGTCGTCATCCTCGTCCGCGAACGCGATCTGTGGCGCGGCAAGCACCATGGCGGCGAATGCCAGGGTGGAGGCTGTGAACCTCAGGTAGTCACGTGAAAACATCTCGATCTCTCCAAGTAAGGGTTACAACTTCAATTGGATCATGAGGGTGATCCGAGTCATGGGAAGTCAGGGAAAAGGGAATCAGAAAACAGAAAACGTAAACAGGAAACAGTCGGAATGGATCGTCGGGTCACTCGGTGCAGAGCCCCCACCTGCCAAGCAGGATCGTGAGGTCGGCACCCGAGACCAGGCCGTCGCCCGAGAGGTCGGACCGGATTCGGTTGGTGCCCCAGTCACCGAGCATCTGGGTCAGGTCGGCACCGGTCACGGCTCCGTCGAGGTCGAAGTCGCCGGGGCAGGCCGGGGCCTCGTACATCGAGTCGAGCGCGGCGGTGACGTCCGCCGCCGGTGCCTCGTAGTCGAAGATGAGGGTGAACGGCTCGCTGTCGGCGAGGCCCATCGTCGAATAGAGGGCGAGGTCGACGCGGTACACCCCGGTGAGCCTCGTGCCCGATGCATCAGGTTCCAGGAACCAGTTGACGTGACGGTGCCAGCCCCCGTCGGGCTGGACCGCGAGGGAGAAGCCGAACACCGGTTCATCCACGACCATCGTCTCGAGGATCGCGAAGGAGATGCTCAGCTCCTCGCCGACCAGGGCGGGCTCGAGCCAGGCCCCGGCGGCTGGGTCCCATCGCTGGAGTCCGGAGAGGCAGTCGAACCCGATCCGTCCCGGCTCGAAGGTCCCGGACAGCGCGTCGAACCCGGGATTCGAGGAGAAGGCCTCGGTCCCGCCGTCGCCGAGCTTGCACAGGAAGACCCCGTCGGTGTCCTCTTCCTGGCCGAGCGGTCCGAAGACGTCGATTCGGCCGTCGACCACCCGGAGGCCGATGTCCCCGGCGTGCTGAGCGTGGGCGATCCCGGGCAGCGCGAGGCAGGCCGAAGCGAGCAGGGTGGGGAGGCCGATGAGGTGTGGTGTCTTGGTCATGTGAGTGGTGTTCCGCTTGGTGGGGTTCAAGCATCACCCCCCGGAAAGGGGAAGGCGGGCTTCTGGATCGAATGCGTTGTACTGGGCGTCTGCGTAGACCTGGTTGAACGGCCTGGTGCCGGTGGATCCGTCCACGAATCCGTAGTTCGATTCGGCGACCTCGCTCATGTTCGGGGTGCCCTCGGCCGCGGAGATGTCGACCTGGTTGCTCGCGAGTCGCCAGGGTTCCGAGCCGAACGACCAGCCCTCCACGTGGGGGTGGTCGCTGACCGCGTAGGCCCCGTCGGGGGTCATGTGCAGGAAGCACACCACCTGGTCCGGTCGCTTGACCTTGGTCAGGCGATCCGCGCCCGCGCCGGGCCCGAGCACCGCGACGGCGGGGGAGTAGTTCCGCGACAGGTAGTTGTTCATCCCGTAGCTGGTGCGCCGGGTCACCGGGGCGTCGTCGTCGTCCGGCTGGTAGCTCATGTCCCAGTAGGGACTGGTGTCCAGCGGGGAACGGAGGATCTCGGTGCCGATGTAGGGCTCGAGCACCTCCGCGAAGCTCCGGGCCTCGTTGCCGTAGCCGCCATGGGGCAGCCCCACGTCCACGAACCAGTCGTCGTGGACCTGCTGGTAGGCACGGTGGGCGAGTCCGAGCTGCCGGATCTGGGAGAGGTCGTTGGTGTTCTTGGCGGCCAGCCGGACCGACCGCAGGGCGGGGAAGGTCAGCGAGAGCAGGAGTCCGACCACGCCGATCACCACCATCAGTTCGACGATGGTGAAGCCCGAGGTGCGGGGACGAAGTCCCCGATCCGATTGTCTGGATCTGGTGGTCATGGAGGGAGTCCGGATCGACCTTCCATGCTAGCTGTTGGCAATGCGATGTCAACAACCTCCCGGCGCCATTTTGCCCGCTCCGGGATCCCCCACGGCCCTTTGCCACGCCCCGGGGCCCGGTGGCCCCAAACCGGCCCTGTCGGGTCGAGGGACCGCCTCCCGGGGCGGAGAACCCACCTGCCTCTGGCGTCCCTCGGTCCCCGGGCGCTATCGTTGGGAGCCTTCCCCCTTCTCCGATGGAGTCCGAAGATGCCCGAGCGGCGAACCACCCGACAACTCAACGCGATCCGCGGCGCGATCGTCGAGGCCGGTCGACCGCTCTCGATCCCGGAGATCCACGAGCTGGCGCTGGCGTCGGTCTCGACCCTGGGGCTGCGGACCGTCTACCGGGCGGTGCGCAAGCTCGAGGAGTCCGGGGAGCTCACCACGGTGGCGGTCCCCGGCGGGGCCGATCGCTACGAGCTGTCCTCGGTCGCGGCCCAGCACCACCACCACTTCCACTGCACCGCCTGCGATCGCTACTTCGACATCCACGGCTGTCCCGGCGGCTTGAACAAGCTGCTGCCCGAGGGCTTCACCCTCCACCACCACGAACTGACCCTCAGCGGACTCTGCGACGCATGCCAGTGAACCGCGGCCGCGCTCCCCGTCCGCCCCGGAGGGCCGCGGCGTGCTCCTGATCTCCTTCCTCATCGCCCTGGTCCTGACCGCGCTGGTGTGGCCGTTCTTCAGCGGGGCGCTCGCCCGCTCGCGCCAGCGGACCGAGGAGCTGCTCGACCGGGCCGATCCCGCCCGGCGGGCCGACCTCGAGTTCACCCTGCCCCCGCGTGCGCTTCGCACCGGTCGTAGGGCGGCGATCCTCCAGTTCGCGCTGGTCCTGATCCTGTTCACCGGGGTGACCTACCTCCTGATCGGCGGCTGACGCCCCGCGATCGCAGCCCCCGACGGTCCCGCTCCCGGGCTATAGTCGTTCCCCCAACCCGACCCGAACCCGGAGCCTCCACCATGTCGAGCACCATCCCTTCGATCCATCGCCTCCTCCCCGCCCTCGCCCTGCTGGCCCTGCCCGCCGCCCTCGGTGGCTGCCAGCAGGACGCCCGGCACCACGCCGGCCACCACCATCACCACCACGACCACGCGCACGGTCACGGCCACGACCACGTCGAATGGCTGACCCGCCCCGAGCTCCTCCAGCGGATGTTCGACGGCTACGGCACCGGGGACCTCGCCCTCTGGGACCAGCACCTCGCCGCCGACGCCCGGTGCTCGATGAACGCCGCGCGGATGAACGGGACCGGATTCATCGCCGAGCTGCGACGTTCCGTCGAGTCCTTCGAGGATCGTCGCATCACCGGGGTCGAGGTGCTCGCGCTCAAGGACGCCGCCGACCGCATCATGACCCCGACCCGCTTCCGCTGGTCGGCCACCGCCATCGCCACCGGTCGCCCCGTGGAGGTCGACTGCATGGCCTGGATCCAGTGGGAGGGGAACACCATCGTGGTCCTCGAGGAGGTCTTCGACGAGGTGCCGATCCGCGAGGCGCTCGAGGTGCCCGACGCCCCGGCCTCGGCCCGGCTCATGGACAGCGTGGACCAGCGAGCCGAGCTGGTGCGCTCCCGCTTCGCCTCGATGGACCTCCCCGCGGCGGTCTGCGCGGTGGTCACCGCCGACGGACACGCGGAGTTCCTCGAACTGGGCACCCGCACGCCGGGGGATTCCACCCCGGTCGACGCCGATTCGCTCTTCGACATCGCCTCCATGACCAAGGCGGTGACCACCGTCGCCGCCCTCCAGATGGTCGAGCAGGGCAGGGTCGGCCTCGACGAGCCGCTGGAGGGGATCCTCCCCGAACTCGCGGAGATCGAGATCCTCCATGCCGACGGGACCCGCACCCCCGCGACCCGTCCCATCACCCTTCGAGACCTGCTCCGCCACACCGCGGGGTTCGGGTACTCCTTCACCAGCCCGCAGATCATGGCCGAGCTCGAGCTCGATCCGTCGACCGGGTGGCCCGTCCCCGAGACGATCGCCGAGGGCGAGTACGACTGGGGCTTCGGGGTCCAGCCGCGACGGGTGTTCGAGTCCGGCACCGACTGGCAGTACGGGCGCAACCTGGGGGTGGTCGGCAGGATGGTCGAACGACTTTCCGGGCAGGACCTCGACACCTACTTCAAGGCGCACGTCTTCATGCCGCTGGGCATGACCCGCAGCGGCTACAACCCCGAGGCGTCCCTGCTGGCGGATCGCGTGCAGATGCACGTCCGCGATCCCGGGACCGGCGTCCCCCGGCCCAGCCAGCCCTTCCGGCCGGACCGCGTCGAGACCTTCTACGGCGGGGGGGGGCTCTACAGCACCCCACGTGACTACGGCCGGTTCCTCGCCTGCCTGCTCAACGGAGGCGAACTCGACGGGGTCCGGATCCTCGACCGGAGCCTGGTGGAGGAGATGGCCGAGGACCAGCTCCCGGAGGGGATCCTTATCACCATGGACGGTTTCCCCGGCGCGGACCCCGATCGAAGGAGCTTCACCAACGAATTCGACGACGGCTACGGACTCGCCTGGGCGATCGACCACGGCGCGAAGGACGGTCTCCGTCCGGAGGGCGTGGGCTACTGGTCGGGGATCCACAACACCTACTACACCTTCGATCCTGAGCGCGGGGTGGCGGTGATGTTCTTCAGCCAGATGCAGCCGTTCGACGACGTCGCCGCCTACGAGCTCTACCGGACCTGGGAGGACGAGGTCTACCGCTCGATCCTGTGAGCACCGACCAGTCCCGGCCCCGTGAATCGGGGGTCAGCCGCCGCAGCCGCCCCAGCTCGCGAGCAGGGCGGCCAGGTCCGCGCCGTCCACGACCCCGCTGTCGTCGAGGTCCGCGGCCTCGTCATCGACCCCCCAGGCGGCGAGCAGCCGCGCGAGGTCCGCGCCGTTGACCGCACCGTCCCCGTCCAGGTCCCCGGGGCAGTCCACCTCGATCGTCCAGGTGCCGAGGAAGTCCCCGGTGAATTCCTGCATCGCCGGGCTCCAGCCGTGCCTGGCGAAGCCGCGCAGGTGCACCACCCGGTCCCCGAGGTAGGCGTACTTGAAGAGCGGTTCCGTCCCGACCTGCTGGCCGTCACCCAGGTCCGGGGGCCCCTGGTAGCCCATCTGCTGGGCGACTCGGAAGGCGGACATCCTCGCCTCGAGGTAGTTCAGCCCGCTGGCCGGGGCCAGTCCGCCCTCGTAGAAGATGATGTCGTCGTTCACGTTGCAGATGTTCAGGTATCGGCGGTCGGTCCGGGCGGTGGTCGGTTGCAGGTACCCGCAGAACGGCGCGGCCTCGATCGGGTCCGCCACCGGTGCGAAGTACGAACCGTTGCGGAACTGGATCTCGGCCAGCTGCGACACGATCGTGACCACCGCATCGATCCCCGGGTCCGGGTTCTGGATGAAGCACTGGTTGGCGAGGGCCGCGCCGTTCGAGAAGCCGACGAGCCGGATCGCCGAGGGATTCACGTTGGCGAACCCCTGCATCCGGTCGACCAGTTCCTCGACCATCTCCATGTCGGGTGCGTTGCTGGCCTCGTTGCAGATGTTCCAGCCCAGCTCGTAGCCGGTGGGCGCGACCACCACGTGGTCGGGCAGCTCGGAGACGATGGTGTTGAAGATGCCCTCCGGGGGCACGTTCGCCCCGTGCAGGACGATGCAGACCGGGTACCCACCCGCCGGCATCGAGTCGGGAACGCTCAGCAGCATCTGGTAGGTCCAGCCCCCCGGCTCCTGCGCCCAGGACCTGGTGATCTCGAGCGAGGTGGATTCGGTCAGGTCCTCGGCCCCGGCACCGACGGGGGCGAGCAGCAGGCACGACAGCAGGAGGTTCATCTTTCTCATGCATGCACTTATACAGAATTCGGGCTCCCCGTCCAAGCGGCGACTCCGGCCATCCATGGGATCCGGTGGTCGGCTACAGCCCGGCGAGGAACGCCTCCGCCGCGTCGAGGTGCGCCTCGCGCTTCTCGGGCGCCATCTTGCGGGCCATCGCGCACATCATCGCCCAGCGGGGGTTCTTCCCGAGCTCCTCGTGGTGGTTCCAGATCCACCGCCAGTAGAGCCCGTCCCAGGTCGCGGTCCAGTCCCCCGGCGGGAAGTTGCTCATCTTGCGCACGTAGGACGAACCGGAGAAGTAGGGCTTGGTGGTGATCTGGCCGCCGTCGGCGTGCTGGCTCATCGCGTAGACGTTGGGCACCATCACCCAGTCGTAGCTGTCCACGAAGAGCTCCATGAACCACCGGTAGATCTCGTCCGGGTCGAACTCGCAGAGGAACATGAACCCGCCGAGGACCATCAGCCGCTCGATGTGGTGGCAGTAGCCGGTCTCGAGCACCCGGTGGATCGCGTCGTCGATCGGTTCGATCCCGGTGGTCCCGTCGTAGAAGCTCTGCGGGATCCGCCGCCGGTGGCCCCAGTGGTTGGTGGTCCGCATCGCGACCCCGAGGTCCTCGTAGGTGGCGCGCATGAACTCCCGCCAGCCGATCAGCTGCCTGACGAATCCCTCGAGGGCGTTGATCGGGACCCCGTGGCGCCCCGCGCCCTCGAGCGCGGTGTCCAGCACCTGGCGCGGGGTCAGCAGCCCGATGTTCAGCATCGGGGTCAGGACCCCGTGCCAGAGCCACGACTCGCCCTTCACGATCGCGTCCTCGTAGTCCCCGAAGAGCCCGAAGCGTTCGGCGATGAACCGGTCCAGCCAGTCCGCCGCAGCCTCGTGCGAAGTGGGGTAGACCAGTCGCTCGATCCGTCCCGGGTTCCCCGGGTAGCGGGCCTCGACGTGCTCCCGGGCCGCGTGGTCCAGTTCGTCGTGCTCGGGCTCCGGCAGCGGGGGGATCGAGCCGAGCATCTTCTTGGGGACCTTCTTGCGGTTCTCCTCGTCGAAGCTCCACTGGCCGCCCTCCGGGTCGTCACCATCCATCAGGATCCCGAGCCGTCGGCGCTGGTGCTTGTAGTAGTCGGCCATGAACCAGCGCTTCTTCGTGCCTCGGTACGCCCGGTTCTCCTCGGGGTCGTTGATGAACATCGGGGTCGGCAGCCGCTGCACCTCGATCCCGAGTCGGCTCGCCTGCCGGTCGATCCGTCGGTTCACCAGGTGGTCGTGGGGATCCGGGAGCCGGACCACGCCAACGCCCTTCGTCGCGAGCCGTTCGAGGCAGTCCGTCAGCGGGTCCCCCCCCGGTTCGTGCTCGAAGTAGTCGACCTCGAGCCCACGCTCCTCCAGCAGGCCCTGGTATCGCTTCATGCTCGCCCGGTGCAGCCAGAGCTTCTGCTTGTGGAACGCCGCGGGGTGGTGCGCGTCCCCGAAGAAGAGCGCGTCCTCGACCATCGCCACCCCGGAGGGAGCCGGGTCGAGCCCGGGGTGGTCGAGGAACAGCTGGTGGGGAAGGATCAGCAGGGTCGGATCGGCGGTCATCGGATACCTCGCTTGGGTGGTCTGGAAGGGTACGTCGGATCCCCGGGGATTTCCCGGCTCCCCCGGCAATCGACGGCGACCGCGACGGCGGACACCCCGATCGGGACCCGATTGGGCGAAAAGGGGGAATTGCCCGGGGTGGCCGGGAATAATCCCCCATGAACCAACGATCCCCGCGCCGCACCCTCCTCTGGTTCCGCCGCCAGCTCCGACTGCACGACCAACCGCTGTTCGACGCGATCGATCCCGCCTCCGACCAGGTGGCGGGGGTGTTCATCCTCGATCCGCGCGAGCACCGAGCGGAGGTCGACGGGCGTTCCCGCACCGGTCCGCACCGGATGCGGTTCCTCCTGGAATCGGTCGCGGACCTTCGGGCGTCGCTCGCTCGCCGGGGGGTCGACCTTCTGGTCCGGGTGGGCGAACCCGAGTCGATCCTCCCCGGACTGGCGACGGAGCTCTCGATCGACCGGCTGTGCCTGGTCGAGGAACCGGGCACCGAGGAGCGAACCGTCGAGCGGGCGGTGCGGGCCGCGATGGGCCCGGAGGTGGTGGCCCTGCCGGTCGAGACCCTCCTCGAACTGGACGACCCCCGGACCTTCGCCCGCGACCTCCCGGAAGTCTTCAGCAAGTTCCGCCGCCACGCGGAGAAGCGCCTCCAGATCGCGCCGCCCCGCCCCGGCCCCGCCTCCCTCAACGGCCTCGAGCGACCGGGCGACGTCGCCCTCGGGGAGCTGCCCACGCTGGCGGGGTGCTCCATCGAGGAGCCCGACCCCGATCCCCGGGGGGTCATGGTCTTCCAGGGCGGTGAATCGGCCGGGCTCGGCCGGCTCGACGCCTGGATCTTCCGGGGGGACCACCTTCGCCGGTACAAGGAGACCCGCAACGGCCTGCTCGGGGAGTCCTACTCCTCGAAGTTCTCACCGTGGCTGGCCACCGGCTGCCTCTCGGCCCGGTTCGTCGCCGCCGAGACCCTTCGCTACGAGTCGGAGCGGGTCGCCAACGACTCGACCTACTGGTTGCGCTTCGAGCTGCTCTGGCGGGAGTTCTTCCGCCTGCACCTGCTCAAGCACGGCGGCCGGCTCTTCCGTGCCTCGGGTCCCACCGGACTCGAGCTCGAGTGGGGGGATCGACCCGATCACCTGGAGGCCTGGCGGACCGGGACCACCGGGGTGCCGCTGGTGGATGCGAACATGCGGGAGCTCGCGGCGACCGGCTTCATGTCCAACCGCGGTCGCCAGATCGTGGCCAGCTTCCTCTCGAAGAACCTCGACGTCGACTGGCGTCATGGCGCACGGTGGTTCGAGCACTGCCTCATGGACTACTGCCCCGCGGCCAACTGGGGCAACTGGGCCTACGGCGCGGGGGTGGGGGCCGATCCGCGGGGCTTCCGCGGGTTCGACGTCGCCCGACAGTCCCGCCAGTACGACCCGGACGGTGCCTACGTCGCGCACTGGCTCCCCGAGGAGCTCGCGGGACTCCGGGGCGCCGCCCGCCACGAACCCTGGGGTCATGGCGGCCCGGCCCCGGTCGTGTCGCCGGATGCCTCGCTCCGCGCGGCGCGCCGCCGCTGGGACCTCGCCCAGGCGTCACTCGAGGGTCGTTGAGCCCCGGTCGACGTCCGCAGGGGCCGGTTCCGCGTGCAACGGCACCACCTCCTCGCGACCCGCCGCCCAGGCCCGGACCCCGCGTCCCAGGGGCATCTGCTTCCCGCCGGTGAAGCTCCCGAACGCCGGCAGCAGCCCGACGTTCCCCTGGAACCAGAAGCACGGCGTTCGCAGTCGGTCACCACCTCGCGGGACCGCCAGTCGCACGCAGGGATGGACGTGGCCCCCGAGGGTGGGCCGCGAGGCATCCTCCGAGGGTGCATGCACGAGATCCAGCCCGCCGTGATGGTGGCGCGGGGGAAGCACCTCCACGCCCAGCGTCTCGAGGTCCCCGGCGTGGCGGTCGTGGTTGCCGGGCACCAGCTGCACCCGCAGGCCCGGGTGGTCCGCCCGCCAGCGGGTGAACTGCTCGAGGGTGCGCGGCTTCATCGCCTGTTCGTCGTGCACCAGGTCACCCAGGACCACCAGCCGGGTGGTGCCGGTCCCCGCCACCAGTCGTTCGAGTCGCTGGAGATCCCCCTCGGTGACCGCCTCGGGCACCGGCACCCCGCGACGGCGGAAGGACGCACCCTTCCCGAGGTGGAGGTCCGCGACCAGGACCGCCCCGGACGCCCGGACCCGCAGCGCCCGGTCGGGCAGCAGCCCGAGCTCGATGCCGTGCCAGTCCACGATGGTCTCCTCGAGCGAGGTCATCCGGTCACCGCCTCCTGATTCGCCAGTGCGAGCCGGCGCACCCGGTCCGACCACTGCTCGCTGCTCACCGTGGAGGCACGGATGCTCTCCGCGTAGAGGGGGAACGCCAGCGGCGAGACCCGTTCGGTGGGGCGGAGTTCGAGGGGACCCTCCGCGATCCGTTCGAGTGCCTCCTCGATCCGCGCGTACTCCAGCTGGTTCTCGAGCACCTCCCGGTTCGCCTGGTGCAGCAGCAGGTTCCCCGGGTCGTATTCCTGGAAGACCTCGAAGAACATCTCGCTCGAGGCCTGCAGCTGGCCGCCGGAGCGACGACTCCCCGGGAAGCCCTGCTGGATGAGCCCCGCGATGCGGGCGATCGACCGGAATCCCCGTCGCGCGAACTCGGTGGCGTTGCCGGCCTCCAGCAGGTCCTCGACCAGCCCCTTGGTGTCCAGCAGCTCCCGCCAGGTCGCCTCGTCCTGCTCGAACGCCTCTTCGCCGGCGAACTTCACCCCGTAGTCGTTGACCACGCAGACCACGGAGCGCGGCCGCCTCCGGGAGAGTCTCAGCGCGACCACCGCCCCGATCCCCTCGTTGGCGAGTCGTCCACCGAACGGGAAGAGGAAGGCGTGGTGCCGGTCCCGGACGGTGGTGAATTCCAGGAGGGTGCGGTCCGCGCCGGGCAGGATCGAGTCCCGCCTCTGCGCCGCGAGGATCGGGGCCACCGCCCGCAGCTCGGGCGCCGTCGACCGTTCGGGATCCCGGGACAGCTGGTCCCGGACCTGTCCCGCGAGGTGGGTGGAGAGCGGCATCTTGCCCCCGTTCCACCGCGGGATCGCACCCCGTCGGCTGCGCGACCGCCGGACGAACGCCCGCATGCTGCGCAGCCGGTTGAACTCGAGGACCCGTCCCGAGAAGACGAAGCGATCCCCCGGTCGCAGCCGGCTGATGAACGACTCCTCGATGGTGCCCAGGACCCGTCCGTTGGCGTAGCACACCAGGACCGCGTCGTCGGCGGTGATGGTGCCGATGTTCATGCGATGTCGCTTGGCGACCTCCGGGGTGGAGACCCCGTAGCGGCCGTCCTGCTTCCGGATCCTCGCGAACTCCGGGTACGCGGTGAGCGCGGCGCCGCCCTGCTCGACGAACTGCATCGCCCAGGTCCATTCCTCCTCGGTGAGGGAGCGGAACGCCCAGCTGGAACGGACCTCCTCGAACAGCGACTCCTCGACGAATCCCCGTCCCGCCATCGACGCGGTGACCAGGTGCTGCACCAGGATGTCCAGCGGCTTCTCGATCGGGGGGCGGGCCTCGATGCTCCCGGACTCGATCAGTTCGCGCACCGAGGCGAACTCCACCAGTTCGAACGCGTTGGTGGGCACGCAGATGATCCGCGAACACGCCCCCGGCTGGTGACCGCTCCGTCCCGCCCTCTGGATCATGCGCGCCACGCCCTTGGGGGATCCGATCTGGATCACCTGGTCGACCGGTTCGAAGTCCACCCCGAGGTCCAGGCTCGAGGTGCACACCACCCCCTGCAGCCGGCCGTCGGCGAGCATCGCCTCCACCCGTTCCCGGGTCGAGCGGTCGAGCGAGCCGTGGTGGAGGGCGATCCTGCCGACCAGCGAGCGTTCCGCGCGCATGAGTTCGCGGAACCAGGTCTCGGTCTGGGAACGGGTGTTGGTGAAGACCAGGGTCGAGCGTCCCTCGAGGATCCGCTTCGCCACCGGACCGATCAGGCGGGTCCCCAGGTGACCGGCCCAGGGGTAGTGCTCGATCGAATCCGGCAGGATCGTCTCCAGCTCGATCCGCTTGGGCGAGCGTTCCCTGATCAATCGCGGCGGCTCGCTGCGAACCCCCACCAGCACCTCGCCCGCCTCCTCGAGGTTCGCGATGGTGGCCGAGAGTCCCCAGGTCCTCGCCTCGGGCGCAAGCCCCCGCAGGTGAGCCAGGCCGAGCTCGAGCATCGACCCGCGCTTGGAACCGGTCAGTTCGTGCCACTCGTCGCACACCACGGTGCGCACCCCGGCCAGCTGTTCGTGGGTCTGCTTCCAGCTCAGCAGCAGCGCGAGGCTCTCCGGGGTGGTGACCAGCACGCTCGGCAGGCGCTTCTTCTGCCGGGCCTTGACGCTGGAGGAGGTGTCGCCGGTTCGTTGTTCGACCGTCCACGGCACGCCCAGCGCCTCCACCATCCCCGCCAGGGCCCGGGTGGTGTCCGCGGCGAGGGCCCGGAGCGGCGTGATCCAGAGCAGCTGGATCGGGTCCGGCTCCGCGTCGGGTTCCACGCCCCGGCCGAGCCGCTCGAGCATCGGGCCCATCGCGGCCGCATGGGTCTTGCCGCTCCCGGTGGGGGAGGCGACCAGGCCGTGGCAGCCCTCGAGGTACGCGGACCACGCCTCCTCCTGGAAGGCCAGCGGGGTCCATCCCTGCCGGCGGTACCACTCCAGCGCGGGCCCCAGGGGATCGGTGGTCTTCGGGGCGCTCATCGCGTCTCGACCTCCCCGAGCAGCGCCTGCAGGGTGCCGACGTCGTCGGCTTCCCCGGCGGGCTTGTCCTTGCGCCAGCGAAGGATCCTGGGGAAGCGCACCGCGAGTCCCGAGCGGTGGCGGTCCGACCGTTGGATGCCCTCGAACGCCAGCTCGAAGACCTGTTCCGGCCGCACCACCCGGTAGGGTCCGTTGCGATCGGTGGTGTTGGTCCGGATCCAGCGATCGAGGGACTCGATCTCCTTCTGGTCGAGCCCGGAGTAGGCCTTGGCGAAGCTCACCAGCTCCGGTTCCGGGCCGGTGCGATCCCAGATCGCGAAGGTGTAGTCGGTGTAGAGGTTCGCGCGGCGGCCCGACCCGGGCTGGGCCCCGATCATCACCGCGTCCGCGGTGAAGGGATCGATCTTCCACTTCAGCCAGCCGTCCTCGGAACGGGTCCGGCCGACCCCGTAGATCGAATCCCGGCGCTTGAGCATCAATCCCTCGGTGCCCCGTTCGCGGCAGGCGGATCGCAGGGCCTCCGCCTCCGACCAGTCGGTGATCGCGAACGGCTCGGAGAGTCCGATCGTCTCGTTGGCCCCCCCGCG
>MDTG01285151.1_pt1 | contig 29555 bp, 43 predicted proteins | sample 811421 | NCBI WGS metagenome assembly MDTG01 (sample SAMN05326645, study PRJNA326480) | marine metagenome | isolation source: seawater | place: Pacific Ocean: South East | collected 2011 | reverse complement strand
CCTTTTAAATAATCTGCCATACATTGACCAACAACAGTATGAGGCTCTGGATCTGATTGAAACATTGCGATTGGTAAAACATCACATGGCTCAACATTAATAATTTCACAACCATTTCCGATTGTGCAAACTTTTATTCTTTCGGCTATTCCATCATCATCAAGATCATACAAAACATAATGTTCAACATATAAAACATTTTGCATATCATCATCAGGTCTATCTGTGCTATCTGGCTCTGCAAATGGATTTCTGGCAACTGTTTCGTTGTAAGTTTCATTATCGTATTTACCAGCTCCAGCATGTTCTAACATTTCCTCTCTGTCATAACCCATAGCCACTAGATCCGAAACAGGACAAATTTTTCTGTGAGCAACATATTCGGCTGTTTCTATTGTCCTGGCATCCCTGGAGATTAAAACTTCCTCTGGAGGAATAGCATCAATACAAACCTTGCTTTTGTTTGTGATCCTTCTAATTTTTAAATCAAAAGAAACAGGAGTTTCTTGTACGATTGTTTCTCCTAGCTCATTAACAGTTTCCACCATTTCCATTTCTGCTTCTTGAGATACAACCTCAACATTAGGATCTAAAATCAATGCATCTTTTTGGATCTCTGTTAATCCTGTGTAAGTGTGATTAGTAACTTGCAAACCATCATCATAGTAGGCTTTTATAAAACCAGCCTTTCTAATTAAGGCATCTTTAAAAGCATTATAAAAAACCTGGAAACCATTATTTTTCTGATTGATGATGTAATTTATGTAATTCGTTTGCTGTTCTGCCAGGGCTACATCTTCTTTATCTCTGGGAATAAAATCTACAACTTTTTTTGTGCCAAAAAAAACTCTCATAATAGATGGCAAGATATGTAATACAGCCTCTCTTACATCTGTTGATACATATTCTGATTGCAATTCGCTAGTATCATTTGGCTCCTCGCCTAGATAGTAATCTGTATTTTCAGATCTCTCTTGCCCTAGCTCTTCTGAAAAATCCTGGGCATCATCCATTTCTGTTTTGATGATTGATGCCAGTTCTGTGTAATCTTGTTCTTGTTGAAGATCTAGATCTTCATCTGATTTTTGATATTCCATGATTTTATCCTACTCGTAAAATTTTAGATTTAAGAGGTTTTCTGAAATTATACCCCATAAAACTTTCTTTTGATCCTCCAAAAGATGCTCCTTCACTAGCCATTGTTAATGCCAGGGCATCTGCTTTGTCTGGAGATTTAATTCCTCTCTTTTTCATATCTTCTTTTGACTCAACTTTTATTTTTCCTGTTGAGTTAAATTTATAGATAGGGGAAGAGATCTCACTTACCAGGCCATCATCATCAGGTAGCCTTACATCTCTTCCCCCCAACCATTCTTTGATCTTAAACCAGAGCTCGGCTCTAAGATTTAGATATGTTCCTTTTGTGCTGGGTACCTCTGCAACATTAATACCCCTAACAGGTAAATCTTGTTCCAGGAGCCTATCTACTACCCCAGCTCCTAATCCGATTGCATCTACTAAAATTTCTTGTGGTCTATTCATAGATTGTTCTTCATCATATTTAGCTTTTATTCTTCCACAAAGTTGCATGAGATCTGGAGAATTAATAGTTTGAATTTCAAGCACATGGTTTCCCTGGCGAATACAAAGAGCAGATTTGTCAGCTCCTTGCCTGGCAACATCCAAACCCCAAATAATTGGAGCTGATGTTTGCAATGCAACATCTCTTTCAACTGCTGATTTTACTAGATCCAGGGGAACGACTGTATCTGAGTCAGCAGTAGGAAATTCTCCTTTAACTTCTACCCTGGCAACTGTGCTATCTTCTCCATATTGCTCAATCATAGAATTGAAAAGCTCTTTATCAGTACCTTCTACTTTCCTGGAGTCTATTTGATCTCCTGACCAAAAGTTCCTGGCACTATGAAAGCACTCATAAAAAGGCCCTGTATTTCTCCTGGGGTTAGAAAAACAAAACCAATAACGATCTTCGATTGGCTCAGTAAAAAACCCTTCACTTACAGAATAAATATTTTGTGGAATACCAGATGCCTCATCCATTAAAAGCATACAGCCATAATGTGAATGCACACCAGCGAAGGCATCAGGAGTTTCTGCTGACCAGAGCTGTGCCTGGGCATAATAATAACCTGTGTCAATTTTGAGATCCCTTTTTAAAAGTTCCTCAAACCAGGGAGCTGGTTTTATTGTTGTTGCAGATCTAACAAACCAATGATTGTTAAGAGCAAGAGTTATCCATTTGCCCAGTTCTGCCCATGTTCTAGATCTAAGTTGTTGTTCTGTGTTGGCAGTAACAATAACTGTGGATCCTAACCTGGTAGATAACATCCATAATACGATCCAGGACACAAAAGCAGATTTTCCTATGCCACGACCAGAGGCAACTGCCTTCCTAAACATTGTTGGATCTATTTCTCCATCATTTCTAGCAATATGGATCTCCATTTCTTTCAAAATTTTTTCTTGCCACTTCCTTGGGCCTGTAAATTTTTCCAGGGGAGTTCCTTCTTTGCCCCACTCAAAAACATATTGAACAAATTTGAGAGGAGAGTTTTTGATCTCCATGCTCCAAATTTCTGACATTAATCTCTTTTCGTCTTGTGCTGAATATTTCATATAAAAAAAATTAAAAAATTTTAATCCTACTGTTAATTATAACTATCGGGGCTCCAGGAATTTTGAGGGGGCCTAATAAAGGTACAAAATTCACAGGTACAAAAGTGAGAGAGATCTGAAAGGAGAAAACTCAGACCTCTCTCTAAATGAAAAAGCAAATTGGATAAGATGGAGAATAGACTTTGCTCAATCATCTTTTAAATCTTTTGGATCCTGGATTATTTTACTATCATTCTTACTAGGGATGATGACCTCCTCATCATTCCCTATATCTATAGGCTTTTCAGGAGTTACATCTATTGTGTTCACTTGCTGTTCACTAATTCTTGTTGATGCATTGTCTAAGATCTCTCTTAAATTGATATTGACCTCTGTTTCCTGTTTATCTGCCCAATGATCTGGATCTCGATTTTTCAAATAGAAAATGCTGGCCACAGTATTCTTGCCATTAGTCGCTTGATTGAACAAGGAATTTGTTACTGCCTTAATTCCTAATGCTTGGCCTTTTTTTAATGCATCCGATATTTCCTGTTTTCCCCTTTCCCTGTTAAAAACATCCCATGATATATCCAAAGCCTGACAGATCTGCATGATGCCTAAACCTTGAGCTCCAAGCTGAATAATTTGCTCAACATGCTCTTCTCCAAGTGTTTTCATTTTTCGGCCAGGCTTTTTCTTTTCGTCAGTCATAGTTCATTTTCCTTCCGATAATTATAAATGTTGTTGATTTATAAGAACAGTTTGTGATCCAAACTTATTTACATAGTTTGACTAATAGTATTCCTATGAACGATAATACAACTACTGATCAAGACATAAGGAGGTTTTATGTTTTATAAAGTTAGTTTTTTCGAGCCAATAATTAAAAGTTCTTTAGTTGTTGCTTATGAAAGTAAAGATCAAGCTGTTAGCCAGGCTAATAATTTAATTGCCAAAGGCTATGAAGATGTAAAGATCCAATGTGAAGAGGAAATTCCTGGATGCGAAACCTTGCTTGTAACTGATTTTCAAATTGTTGAAAAGAAAGTTAGTAGCTGGGAGCCAAAGGAAGTTGAATACAAAAACCCATTTTAAATTGAGCTTTTATAAAGATGGCTATTCAGAGCCACAATCTGAATACAGGATCAATGATCGTGTCTGGAGAAAAGGTACTACTTTCAAATGTACTGTTTGGGAAGTATTGCCTGGAAACAAATACAAACTCTTTGACGAAGAAAAGTCTGAGATCGAAACTAAAATATTCCATGCAAGTCAGTTAAGAAGGAGAGAGTCTTATGAATAATGTTTATGAGCTACCAAACCAAAGGCCTACAAGATCACATTTAAGATTGCATGTCTGTCATTCAAAAACATTGTCTAGGCACTTTGGACAGAAAATGTCATTGAGATTTTATTTCTACAAATGGGATGATGGTATTCCTCTTTGGAGTTACGAAATAAGATTTAGAGAACAAATAGAACATTACAACTTTGATAAAGAGATTAAAAATCGTCTTATTTGTGAAGTTGCAGATCATGTAATTAACCATCCAGAAATATTCGGAGAAATGCCAAGTGAAATATAAACCACAAAATAGATATGAACAGAAACAAAAGGAGCAAGGATTAGTAAAAGTAACTTTGTGGATCCCTAAACAATGGACAACCAAAATAAAACAAATGGGAGCAATGTTAAGAAATGATCATTTGTCTTTACAGTCAGGAGAACAAGATCCTGAGATCCTAAATGGATCTAATGCTCCAGATAAATATCAAGTAGGTGTTGAGGAATATTAATTGGAGATCCAAAAAGAAATGTTCCAGGAAGATAAAGTTCTTAACAAAGATGATGAGAGCTGGAGATCTGAATGGAAACAAATGCCAGAATATGAAGTACAAAACAAAGAAGCAATTAAAAAGATCTCAGTTAGTTTTGAAACAGAGGAAGATATGAAAAAGTTTTCAGATCTCATTGGTAGAAATATCACAATGGAAACCAAGGGAATATTTTTTCCTGTCATTGAAAAAGACAAGTTGGAGTATATTGATGATGCCTAGCTCTCCAATTTATATTCCATCCAAAGGCAGATATGAAAATCCTATAACTGCAAAGCATTTAGATCTAATGAATGTTCCTTACCAGGTAATTGTAGAGGAACAGGAGTTTGATCTTTATGCAAAATCTTTAGACAAAGATAAGCTCCTGGTACTGCCTAAAAAGTACCTGGATGAGTATGATACCTTTTGGAATGATAATGACTCCAGGAAAGGGCCTGGAGGAGCCAGGAACTATGCTTGGGATCACTCTATTGCTCAAGGACACGATAAGCATTGGGTTATGGATGATAACATTGCTGGTTTTTGTAGATTTAATCGCAATGAAAGAATTAACTGTAGATCTGGATCCATATTTAAAGCCTCAGAAGATTTTGTTGATAGATATGAAAATATTGCAATGTCTGGATTTGAGTACAGATTTTTTGCTGGAGGATCTAGAAGAAAAAAACCTCCTTACAGATTAAACACCAGGATTTATTCGTGCAATCTAATCAGAAATGATGTGCCTTACAGATGGCGAGGCAGATACAACGAAGATACAGATCTCTCATTAAGAATGTTAAAGGATGGCTGGGCAACATTATTGTTCCAGGCTTTTTTACAAAACAAACTTAGAACATCAACAATGAGAGGAGGAAACTCAGCAGAGTTTTATGATGGAGAAGGAACTAAAAAGAAATCTCAAATGCTAGTTGATATGCATCCTGAAATTACACAGTTAGTTTTCAGATATGGCAGATGGCATCACGAAGTTGATTACAGTTCTTTTAAAGATAACCCACTAAAAAAAATACCAGGCTTAGAGATCCCAGATGGGATCAATGAATATGGTATGAAGTTAGTAAAGACCAGGAGCAAAAATTATGGTTAATACAAATGATCTAAATATGATGGCACAAGATTTCTTTGATGCTTATGTTGATGATTATGCAGTAAATGACAAAGTAATGATTGAAGTCATAAAAGAGTTAATAAACTTTTGGGAGTCAGGGCAAACAGGATCCTTGAAACCAGAAGCTACTAGATTGTTAGTTGCATTGTTAAGTTACACAAACTATCAATTACAGACTAGAATACAAAGTCAGAACACAGGAGATCCTTCATTCTCTCCTAAAACCAAAACAGTCCAGGCTAACCCCCCCAGCTTGGATTAAGAAGGATCTCCACCAATGGCTAAAATTTTCAAAAGTGTTAAGCATGAGCAAAAGACAGGCTCCAGGGGAAAGAAAACTTCCCAAGGATCTAAAAAGAATGTTTCAACAGCAACCATGAATAAACACAAAAGAAGATCTTACAAACCATATAGAGGGCAAGGCAGATGAAAGGTTATTCTTATCTGCTTCTTTGGTACACAGCCATAATTATTTACACCTATTTAGTTTTATATTTATTTTAAGAGGTAACTATGAATGATGAAAATAAAGGATCCAAAGTTATAGACTTTGATCAAGAAACTCTCTTCCAGGTATTCTGTAAAGAGAAACATGCAGAATGTTTGTCTGAGAGAAGGGCTTTTGGGGAAGATCCTATTGATTATGAGAAATATATCTCAGCCAATAGATCTTTTCTTATTGAACAATTTAAAAACTCATTAAAACCAAAAAATGATTAGCAAAACCAAATCAAAATACAATGGCAAGGTTACAGACGAAACCTTACAAAGAATAAGAAATGGTGTTGCCAGGAGAACTAAATGGAAAAACCATTACAAGAATTAATTAACGAATTTGGTAAAGGCTCAGATCCTAGACCAATGGAGATCTCTAAAGATGAGTTTGAAAAAAACTTTGAAAAGATCTTTGGTAAGAAAAAAAACAAAACTGATGATAAATCAGAGGAGAAAAAATATGGATAAAATTTGTACCAACAAAGAGAGGTTAGAAAACCTCACAACTAAAAGAGCCTTAAAAAAGCATCTTTTAAATACTGTTGCTGAATTAAAGGCAACACAAAAAAAATATAGGTTTTTAAAAAACCAAAGAAATATGGAAGTGATCACTCTCTGGAATATGGATCACAATCATACTTATCAATCCTTGGCAGATATTTATGGGATAAGCAGAGAGAGGATCAGGCAGTTATTAAACAAAGCCAAAGCTCTTGGTTTAGAACTTAGATCTACTCAGGATAGAACTAAACATTTAATCATTAACAGATTAGAGTCTGTTATCCCAGATGTAGTTCATGCTCTAAGCAAACTTTATGGCAATGGAACAACAGAATATTTCGATTGGCGAGAAGATTTTTTTGAAAAAAATCCACAGAATATTTACAGGAAATTCTTAAATGAAACTTTAATAAAACTTTGGAAAAAGAAAAAATTAGATCCTTTAGATAACTACAAACATAATTTTTCTGTAAGCGAAAATCACATGAGAGTTTTAAATCTTAGAATAAATGGAGTTTCCATAGATGATTGCAAAAACATTATGGGAGTTTCTAAACCTATGATCACAAATTACTTGAGAGATCTTAAAGAAATTGGTTTATATCATGCAGTTAATCCCAGCCAAGTTGAGGCAGTCAAATTAAACAAAGATAAAATCCAAAAGAAATTAAATTGGATTAGAGCTGGATTGATAGAAGGCAAATCTTTGACAGAGTTAGAGAGAGAAATGTTTATAAGCCCAACAACATCTATTCTTAAACATTTCATTACAAGACATCATGCTATGCCAAAGATAGCCAAGTTGAGATACAACAGATGAGAGAGCCTAAGGATTGGATCATAATCATAATGTTTGCAATTATTATGATCTTCGTTTGGAACATGGAAATATATCTAGTATGACTATTGCCAATGATAGTAATACTATGTTTATAATAGCTCCACGATTAACTAATTGGGCAATGCCCAGGAGAAAAGATGGATAAAAAAAATGTAATAGATAATTGGATTGGATCTGCTAAACAGAAAGATCCTTTTGCTGTTGAAAAAGCAGATTTTGAGGATCTGGTTTCTATGGCTAAAGGAGTTGCTGAGGATCTTGAATATATTCATAGTGGTTATTTCCAACTTAAAGGAGTTAAGTTAGATCCAGAAATGTTATCTCAAACTGCGATACTTAATGCTATCTCAGATGATTTGAGAAATGCTTTAGATCTAAACAGCCAAGTTCAATACCATATCCAAAAATTAAAAAGTGATCTTGATGGTTTTAAAGAAGTATTAAAAAAGCCAGGTAGTGTAGATTTAACTCCAGAGGATGATAATCGCTGGGATTAATTAATCAGATCTTGGGTTAAGATCGAAAGGGCTCCTCAGGGAGCCCTTTTTTTTGGTAGATACTAAACCCTAACCCCAACCCTTTTTGACTCCCTATGAGCCTCTATGGAGCTCATTTTTCTTACTTTCCAACCCTGGATCCCCTAAATAGCCATTTAACCCAACCAGGATGATATGTTTCTTAACCCTCTTCTGGGCTGGTAGAGATCTCATTGCTACCCTCTCCCTACCCTCCTGGACAAGCCAAATTACATTTAGCTCAGCCAGGGTATTTATTGCTTTGGCTATCGTTTTCCTATCCTTATTCAGCATTCTGCTGAGGTAAAGGTAAGAACACCATACTGAAAAACTCTTCCCCCTGATCCTCTCTATCAATGCCCATAAAACTATTTGCTCCCTGGAGGATAACTTTAGATCTCTCCTTTGGATCTGATCTCTAAACCACCTCCAGGCATTTGCCTTGAGCTTCATAAAATCTTTATTAGCCAGAGCATGATCCAGGTTAATCTCAGCACTCTCCTCTCCAGGTAAAGCTGATGTGATCCACCAATAGTTTGAGAAATCAGGATGTTTGTTATAAAACTTTTTCAATGGTTTCTCTAAAAGTTTTTGTTAAGTCTGAATTAAATTGCTCTGATAATTTATAGATCCTAAGCCTCTTATCAATTTCAGATCCTACCTTTAGAAAATAACCCTTGCTCAACCCATCAGACAAAACCACCAGGATTGCAGATCTAGATCCAACCTTCTTTGGGATCCCTTCTACAACTCTTTCAAAGTTAAGTTCCTTCTCCTCCTGTAACAAGTTGCAGATAGCAGAATGCAGATAGCTCCTACTATAAAAATCAAAACTAGGATCATTAGATCTTTGCAAAGTACCTAAGGTTTTTGAAATTAATGTAAAAAAATTCATAGTATCTTCTCGCTATTTGATTTCTTAATGATTATCAATATCAAACTATTGCCAATAAGGTTTCTATTTAAGTTCTTTATTAAATCGTAATATTGATAGGGGAAATGCCCTAAAGGGCATTCCCCATATCTATATGTAATAGATATGTCATTATGACCACATGGGTACCCACTAAACTGTTTATTTCTGACCATAGGGGTACCCAATCATTCTTCCCAAAGTATGTTGCCTGGCTCTCTCACAAGCTCCAGGATCCCATCTTTTCTAATCAATGTTTTAACATTCATATCTGCCTCAGAATTTGCTTTTACAATTCCACATCTAATAACTTTTAAAGGATCCCACTCTTCATTATTCTCAATACAAATCTGCTTGGCACTCTCTGGATCTGCTGTGCTAAGACCTAAAACCCACCTGGAACTATCAACAAATGATGAGGCTCCCCTAATGCTGGCCCTCATTTCTAAAAATTGCAGATCTTCTTTTAAACCAGATTTTGAAAGATGATGTATGCCAATGACAGATGTTTCAAATCTTGTAGCAATCATCTGGGCATAGATTGAATATAACTGCCCTGTTTCATTGCTATTGGTTTGTGCCCCTATAAATGCTTGTAATGGATCTATAGATACCATAGCTAGATCTGGGATAGCTGACAGCCCATCAATAATATCGTAAGCCTCAGAAGTAATATGTAAGCCCTGATTTAGATCTTCTTTGATCAAAGTTAAGGGTTTGCCCAGTTCTGGCACAGAAATAATATAAACATCATACATTGAGTCTTTCCTGGTGTTATTTGGATCTAACATTTGGATCCTTCTGTGGATCTCAGCCACATCATCCTCAGCGACTAGCAAAACACAATTTCCAAATCTTTCTATTGGATTACCCAGGAAGGATCCTTCTCCCCTGGCACAATTAAAAGCTAAAGATAAATTTAGAAAACTTTTTCCAATGCCACCAGCACTTGCTATTAGGCCTGTCTTGGCTGACTCAATTAAATTTTTGACCAGCCAGGATCTCTTAGGAGGATTTGTATCAAATTGTCTTAATGAGATTGCTTTGATGTCAAAAGCAGAGATCATAAGTTGGCTTTTAACTTCTGCTAAACCATCTTCTTTATGTATATCGTTAAAATCATATCCAGGCTTATTTGGGATCTTTACATCAACATTGTTAATAGATGCCTGGATCTTTTTAGCTTGTTCTTGGCCCACAAAATGCTCATCATTATCAAAAGCAATGACAAATTTAGCCTGGGTATATTTACGAAGATTGGTTAAGCATTCCAATCCAAAGTTAGCCGAGAAAACACAAATGACAGGATTATCAGTTGCCTCAAATACAGAACAGCTTGTGGCAAGGCCCTCAGTAATTATGATCTTATCTAAATTAGAGATCTCATTAATGGTAAAACCTAAAGGAAAGAAGGATCCTTTGACTCTAGAGCCAGAAACAAATCTTTTAGTTCCATCTTTATAGATAGTTTGCATAGAGCATATTGGAAAATCAGGATCAGTAGTATCATGCAGAGGAATTGTTAAATTTCCATTTAGCTCTTTAAACCCATAATTTTTAACACCTTTTAATGTGAGATATTCATGTTCTTTAAGATCTTTAGTTTTTTGAAACCTAACTTGTACTTCCTTTGCAACTTCTCTGTAGTTCTCTTCCCTCCTTTCCTGTTGCTCTTTATACCTTTTATCTAATTCCTGTTTTATTTTTGCCTGTTCCTGGACAGACATATATTGTGTATCTACAGATGAAAATTTATAAGTTTCTCCTGTTCTCCAATTTCCATAATTGCAAAAAAAATTATCATTGCCATTGTCATAAAAAAAATACCAACCAGAAGCCTCTCCAGAACGATCTGGTCTGGTGTTGGGTGTTGCTTTAACTCTAACTCTATTAACTTCTCCAGAAGTGTCTAGGCTTACAACATCCAAGCCATTGTTATTCATCTCCTGTATTAGATCTGCAATAGATCTAGAAGATCCTTTGTAAGCTAAATGATCATTAGATCCAAGATCATCCCATATATTATTTATGTCCATCCATACCTCTATCAGCTAAGTTACTTTCGTAAGAGAGATAATGAGATAAGAAGATCTGAAAAAACATTTTTTTATCCATAGGATCCCATTGATGTAAGATCCAGGATCCATTTTTCTTTGCATAAGACTTGTAATTTTCTTTAACTTGTTTCAATGCATAATCAACTCCTTGTGGGTTAGAAACTGCATTGATCCCCAGGCTCTCCTTGTTTGCTATTCTCTCTTTAATTTTATCCATGTGTTTTATTGAGCATGATGCCCAAACTTTATCCTCTATCCTGACAAAAAATCCCCTTCCTGGCTTCAAACAATATCCACATAAGGAAGGAGATTTATGTCTATACATTAAAAGGGTATTTCCTCATCAAATCCATTTGGATCTGTTTTAGGAACAACTTTATCTAAACCACTATCTGAATTTGTAACCTCAACTTTTTCTGCTGTTACATTCATAGCTGGTTTATCTTCTTTTTGGAGCTCTCCCCAATTTTGCCCTTTGCTACCAGGTATAAGTTTTAAATACCCAGCATCATCTTTTTCTACTAAGCATGATAGCTCTCTACCCACTAAGCTAGTTTTAGGATCTCTAAGATCTGTAGCTCCTGTGTAGAACATCATTGCTTTGTAAGATGCTTTGCCATTTTCTACCATCCAATCTCTCATAGGTTTTCCATCTTTACCTGTGATTGTTGGATCATAGTCAGATTGAAAAGTTGCATCTAAAACTATTGGCTTTTCCATGTCGTTAGTACATTTCAAAGTGAAATAGATCTTTAATGCTTTCCAATCATTTTTACCTGATACTTGCCCATTTTCATCAGCATTATCATTACCATCTGCAATTCTGTTAAAAACTAAATTGTAAATGCCATTTGGTAAATTACCTGAGGATCCAGATACACTAGCCTCAGGTACTTCATTTTCATCAAAATCAAAAGGTATTCCCATTTTGACCTCCTTATTTATTTATTGTTAAAAAAAACAAAGATCCTAGATCCAGGGCTAACCTGGATCATAAGTATTAGGATCTTCGAGCCAATCTATAGAAGTATCAATCTCATGTTGTATGAGATCTAAACTTTTCATAGTTCCTGTAGGAAAATTAGTGTGCTGTTCATTCTCCATGTCCAATCCACCATTCTCCTTCCTAAAGCTATCAAGCTGATCAGAGATCTCCTTCAATAGCGTTATAAGATCTTCAACCATTAAGACTCTTTTTCAGAGGTATTAGCTTTCGCATTTTCTCTGATCATCTCAGAAATACTTTTCCAGGAGAAAGGCATTTCAGGTTTTAATTGATACCTGTTTTTAGCCAGGTAGGCCGCTTGTTCCTCACAGAAGATAGTACGATCTCCATTTAGAACTTTGGTCTGTGTGCCACCCTTACCAGCAGTTTGCACAGTACCTTTTTTATAAGCCATGTAAAAAACTGCATCTGAGTTTTCGATCAAAAGATCAGCGGCCTTTCTATGAAGTTTGATCTCCATACGATCATAGGCCTCTGTTACAGGATCCTCAAATCTTCGGATCAACACATGAGCCAAGTTGAGGATTGTCATACCCTTTTGATCTCTTAGAGCATTTGTAAGAGCAATGTATTCTCTCCAAATTTCTAAGGCCGCAGAGTAGCCTTTTCCATAAGCGGCCGCTCCTATATCTGCCCAATCATTTTCTTTACAAACATGATCCCAGATCAAAGGCTCTAACCAATCTGCACTATCTAAAACCAAACTTTTAAAAGTATGTTTTTCTTTTAGCAGAGTAGTAAGGCTCTCTTTTATTTCCAGCCAGGATTTTGCCAGGGGAAAATGATCCACTTGCAATGTTCCAAGGCCATCCTCAGTAAGAAGGAAAATTGGGTTTTCGAGGGTAGCCCCAAAACTCGACTTTCCAATTCCAGCAGGGCCATAAGCTAAAATTCTAGGAGCTTTGACCACACTTTTTTTTCTTATATTTTCTAACGACATAAATTAATCTCCTTTAGTCTTAATGTTAGTTTCTAAAGTAACAGTTCCTCCTTCCACGATTTTTTTCCCTGGATTGAGGTTTTGTAACTTCTCGTAAAACAGCTCATGGAGTTCCATAATCTGTTGCATTGATTGAGTAATGATTACTGCTTGTTGATATTTACCCTCAAGCTCATTTCTCTGTTGTAGATTGATTAAAAGTTTCTCCATCACTCCTTTTGTTTCAGGATCAAGATCTCTCTCATACCATTCTATTTTGCTTCCATCTTCTTGAACTGCTGTAAAGCAAGGCTCATCCCAACTTCTGCTCAATTTTGGATTTTCATCCAATAATTTCTTTGTCATATCCACCTCTCTGTTTTTCATAGATTTTATTAGTTTTGCAATGTGGCTTGTAATTACAAAAGCGACAATGCTCTCCAGGCACAAACTTTGGATCATCTTCAAAACATGCCTCAGCTTGTGGTTTTAAAACACCATAACCCCAATCGACTAAATGCTCTGCTGTGGTTTCTACTGTTTTAATCTTTTTTTTACTGCTTGAAGAATTTGGCTGAACGATTGTTAGTTCAATAATTGTTTCAGGATCATCTGAATACTTTGCTAATGCTCCTAAACCATAAATTTTTAATTGTGAGTTGTTTTCTGCCTCTACATTCCATCTGCCATTTTTATAATCAATAACAGCTATTCTATCTTTGCCAATAATGATTGCATCAGAAGTACCCCAAACTGCCTCGTGGATCTCAGTACATTCAATTTGCTCTTCTATTAACAATCTGCCCTGGAGCTCCTCAGTCCTTTTTTTTACATACTCAACATAAAAAAGAGCACTATCATAATTGTTAGGAGATACTGTAATGATCTCTCCTTCTAATTCTATTTCCTGACCTACCCAATATTTTTTTGGATCTGTGTCTTTAAATCTACCTTTAAGGATCATCTCAGAAATGTTATGCACTATAGTTCCCTCGACAGCGGCCCTAGATGTTTCCCCTGGGTAATCAGCAGATTTTTTAGGCGAGGCTGGACAAACACTCCACCTGGAATGAGCAGAAGGCCCCAAAATACTATGTTTAGATGGCAATATTTTTTCTCCACTTATTTATTAGTTTCTCCCATGGTGTTATTGCTTAGATATTCCTCTATATCTTTGATCCTGTATCTGACAGATCCTCCAATATTTACCCACTTAGGGCCTTTAGGATTTTTTGGTGTGCTTTGAGATCTCCAACAGTTTAAAGTATTAGGGCTAACACCAAGAATTTTAGATACCTCTTTGGTATCTACACATTTGAGATCTTCCATTAATAATTCCATCTTAAAAATAAAGACACATTATGAGGTATAACTGCATTGAAAGTAAATATATGCAGTACAATTAGATCCTAAAAGTTTTTTAGATAGTCTTACTATCTAAGATTGTAATTAAAACTTAAAACAGATCTAAACTAGATCTAGGAGATATAAAATGGATATTGATAAACAGATGGAAGAGGCTCACGAAATTGTTGATAAGGCAAGTACATTCCAAGTAGGAGGAGATCATTACAAAAGATTAATGATAGAGCCTATAGATTTTATTGTGCAAAATGATCTACCTTATGCATTAGGCAATGTTATTAAATATGTTTGCAGATCTAGGGATCCAAAACGAAGAGCATTTCATGTGCAAGATATTAAAAAGGCAATTCATTACCTGGAGCTACATTTAGAGAAGTGTTATGAGGTAGATCCCCAGGGAAAGGATCTACCAATGTTTGAAGATTAGCTTAAAAGATTGCCAATCTGTTTGATGTCATTGTCAGAAGTCTGATCTAAAACATGGGCATACTTTTCCATGGTTTCCACAGACTTATGACCAACTAATTTTCCAACCCTGATTAGATCTATGCCATTGTTGATAGCCTGGGTACAAAAGTTGTGTCTTAAATCGTGCAAGTGAAACTCTTTAAGATCTGCAATCTCTCTGATTTTATTCCAGGCTGTTTTGACATACTTACAGTTAAAGATGTATTCATTATCTCTAGGCAATCTATTGATAAGATCCATAGCCTCAGGAGATAAATAAATAACTCTGTCCTGTCCTGTAACTTTTCTGGTTTTATGTTTAGATCTAACAATTTTGTTTTCATGTAGATCTGTCCATTTAGCATCTCTAAGTTCTCCAAATCTTGCTCCTGTTAGATAAAGAGCATAGATTAAAGCTGTAGCAAATTTATGATCCTCTCCAAGAGAGAACAATGCTTTTTTAAATCTTACTGTCTGATCAGCATTAAAAAATCTAATCCTGTTTTCTGATGCATTTTTCTTAACAGAACTTGCTGGATTAAATTTAACCAAGCCCAGATCCATAGCTAATGCATAACAAGATTTGATGTGCTGTAGGCATTTATTTGCAACTGACTCAGATCTTTCAGAGATCTTCATAAACTCCTGGTAGATGTCTATGGTTTCAAGATCTACCATTCTTTTCATGCCCAAGGTATTTCTAATATTGTTATCCCACATATAAAAGAAATGCCTAAGAGTTTCAGTTTTTTTTCTTTGTCTATCTTTAATAAAGATCTCATCAAAGAATGAGTTAAGAGTATGATCAGAGTTTCCCCTGGTATTTACTTTGCTGATCTCATCCTTAGCTCTCTCTCTTAATACAGCCAAGCTGAGTTGATCTTTGTCAGATCCAATCTTAACTAATCTGGGAGATTTATTGCCATTAGGAATTTTGGCAAAGTAAGTTGTATATGTTGGCTGTGAAGGATCATCCTTGATGTGTCTAGTAATCCAGCACAAGCCATTAAATTTTTTATCAGTAGTTCTAGTTCTCATTTAGTTCTCCTTTCTTTTTTCTAAAATAACACCAATCCATTTAATGTTTCTCATATTTTTCTTTGCCTCAGTTAGAAGATCAAAATCATTTTGATTGCTAACTGAAACCCAAACGATAGGTTTTTTACCTAAACTAGCTTTGCGAGGATTAAGATCCTCTTTCATCTGGTTTAGATAAGCAATGGCACTATCAACATTTTGCAAATATAAATCTTGCATTAGTGAGCCTCTCTAATTTCCTGGATAAGATATTGTTTCGCAATTTTCCTGGCTCCAGGTGTACCAAGTTTCTGTACGAATTTTTTTGTGCCAGGAGCAGATTTCATTGATCTGCTCCAGGTATTTTTTTTAAATTTTTTTAAAGATCTTTTTTGTATGTCAAAAGCCATTATAAAACCTCCATCATAGGATGATCTTTACCCAGGATAAAAGACTCAACAATTAATATTTTGTCAAAAATCTTTTCTCTGTGTGCCCAGATTTTTTGATCATGGTTATAAGTTCCATTCCACCATTCAGCGTATGTAAGCATAAGATCTAAATCTTGATTTGCAAAAGCTGAATTTACCCAAGCAGTTGCCAGGTCGTTTGACTTAACAACAGGAGATCCTAAAAGAATTGTTAAAAGTTTTGCCAAGAGATCCTCTCGATAGGATCTCTTTTTGTTTTCACTTCGTATAGTTTGCCAATTCATTTATTTAACCTCCTTCGCAAATACATCTCCAATCAGCTCTTCCATAAATTTATCTTTGTTAAATTTAGAATTGAGCTGAGTACCCATATCTAAAAGAAGATCTATTGTGCTATCTTCTAAAGGATAATTGCCAAGCCTGTGTTGGACAGCAACATCATAGATCATAGGCAATGGAGCCTCTGAGTCTTTTAGATCTAAAAGTTTATTAATAGGATTATTTAGATCTTCTTTTTTAGGATCTAAATTAGCCTCATCATCAAAATGTTTAGCTTCCATACAAGCATCACAAATACCTAAATCTTCATCTGCTTGGTACCAATTACATTGCTTACATATTGACATATTTCTCTCCTGGATCCTTAGGATCCGATTATATTAAAAAAAAGAGAGGATCCCTCGTGTTCACTATTGTGTTCACGAAAGATCCTCTCAACTGATGTAGTCATGTATAACTCCATATAAGTATTATCGGCTATTTAGCTAGATAGTTCAACTATATTGGAGTAATAATTAGGCTATTTTTTTCCTCCCCTGGGATGAGGAAGATAAGAAAAATATGGAGTTTTAAGGCACTTTTTAGGCTTTCTGAGAGCTGTTCACAATCTGTTCACAGGTTTTTATCCACTCATTATAAGAGTCATAATTTTTAAGATCTTGATCTTTTATCGTGTGTTTAGTTTTTTTTGTGCCAGGCATCCAAACAATAATATTGTAAGGAGAGCAATATAAAGCATAAAGATCTATTTGCTCATAATAATCTCTGTCTTTTGTATTAGCTCCTCTTCTTAAATCCCAACACCATCCAGATCTGTATTCTCTGCCTGTATGTTTGGATTTATATTTTTTTTGTCTTGTTGAGGTTTTAACTTGGCATTTATATAGCTTTTCATTGTATTCAAAAACTATATCTGCATGAGATGCATGAGGAATTAAAGAAACAAGATCTGTATATTGTGAGAGCCAAGAACATACTGAAAATTCTCCAGATCTTCCTATCCTTTCGGATAATCGGCTCATAATGTTATTTGAAATAAACTTTCAAATCTCTCCAAAATTCTTTTGTTTTGTTATCTACAAGTCTATTTATATCAGGTCTTACAGCCTTCAAAATTATTTTTGATAGTATCAAACTAACAACAATCCAAAATAAAATTTCCATTAGTTGTTTAATCTATTTAATTGATTTAATAATCCATCTAATGCTGATTGATATGCATTATTTCTATTTTGCTCATCTAACATTGATTGAGGATCTGATTGTGTAATTGGTCTATTAATCCTTAAAGCATTAGGAAACTGATTTGCAATTCCTCCTCTTAACCCTTCTGTTTTTCTCATTACAGATCCTAAACCTTCTGCTCCAGCAGAAACTAATCTTGGAGAAGATGCTAAAGCCAGGGGTATTCCAGGAGCTCCTAAAGTTCCAAAAGCTCCTAAGCCTAAACCAGATGCTCCTAATCCAGCTAAACCTCTTGGAGTAAAAGTTTGAGAGGCTTGTCCAGCTAATGAATATTTTAGATCTGGATTTATTCTTTCAACTGCTTTTAAATTTTCTCCCATATCAACATTAGTTTTGTTTCTCATAGATTGTTGCATTTTTTTAAGAACTTTAGCTTTGGCTCCAGGAACATTAGTCATAAAGTTCTTTTTGCCACCTAAAACAGCTTTAGTGTCATTTATAAGATTTTGTGTTTGTGCAAAATCTCTATTTACTTTTGCATAGCCAGGAGCTTTTTTTTCTATAAGTTCATTAATTTTTCTAGTCATGTGTACGACAGGAACATTGACATCATTTGTTGCTGGATTTCTTTGAAATAAAGCATTAATTCTTCTTTTCAAAAGATCCATGCCTTTTGCATTATTCATACCCCTACCAGGTTTTCCAAATTCTTTTATAATTTTTCGGATCTCATTTATTTGAGATAATGCCTCTGGGCTAAATTCAGTCATGCCTCTATAAGATTTATCAATAGCAAAATCATCCAGGGCTTTCAATGGATCTTTCATATCCATACCAATCTCATCTAATTTTAAAGTTCCACTTTCGTTGCCAACACCTTTTGCTGATGTAAAATCGTCTGATATTGCTTTTTGTTGTTTGCCTAATGTTTCTATAGCCTCATCAACAACCTGGGTTTCATCAACCAAGCCCATTCTGTTATCTCTTAATCTTTTTTGGGCAGATCCTCCTTTTCTTCCAGCCTCATAACTAAGCTGAGAAACCTCTGCTCCTGTGCCTGTCATTTTTCCAAGAACTTCTGATGGAATGCTTTTAATAAATTCCTTAGCTTTAGATCCTCTTGCACTTCCATCCAGGGCAGTATTAAGTTTGCTAATTCCACTAACTGTTCCTGAAAATATAGGTGTTGCTGGATCTATTTTTATACCTGTGTTTTGAATTGTTTTACCAGCTTTAGCAATATCATCTAACTTACCAACTGTTCCAGCTCCTTTAACCCCAGCCCCAACTCCTGTAATCATTAAGGCAACATCTGAAAGGATCCCAACAGGATCATTTTTTAATGTTTCTTTTACATTATCTAAACCACCATAACGATCTGCATAATAAGATCCAACAGCTCTAGCCAGATCTTCATTACCTTGTTCTCCTGGAATAGCTAATTGAACTAATCCAGATCCTAATTGTGCAACAGTAGATATTGTGTCTATAGGCGAAAGAAATGGAGCTGTTATGTCTTTACCAAATTGAACAGCAGACTCAGGGATATTTCCTACTAGCTCTCCAGCATAATTATCCCCCAGGAGATTTTTTGATGTGTTTTTGAAATCTTGATTAAGTTTAGAAAAACCTTTTTTTTCAGATTTTTTCTCTTCTTCTATTTCAGTTACAATTTCATTTAAAAAATCTAAAGAACTCATTATTAATTTCCTTGGTTTCTTCGTTCTTCTGCTCTTCTTTCTCTTTCAAGTTTGTTTAAGTAAGATTTAAGAGTAGCAAGTTTGTTGTTTGCATCAGAGTCATAGTTACCATCTGCATCTTGTAGGCTTGAAGCATACTCTCTAAGAGTATCTTCATCTTCTACCCAGGTTTTAAAGTCCTCAGGTATTCCTGAAACCATTGCAGTTATTTCATAAACATCTGGGGCATTAGATCTATAACCATCTAATGTTCCATTTTCCTCAAAGTAATCACTCATGCCTTGTTTAGCATCATAAACCATCATGGAGGCATCTAATAATCTTTGTACTCTGGCATAGTTTTCCTCTTCGGATAATTTAGAATTAAATGAGGCCGCCACTAATCTTTCCCCTTCTTTTTCGGTGAACTGGGCTCCAAGTTTTTCTCTTAAACTTTGGAAAACAACATCTCTTATATCTGATTTAAAGTCGGTCGCTTTAGCAAATATTCCAGCCTGGAGCCATTCAAAATCATCAAGCAAAGATACATCTAAACCTGAAACATTAGCTCCAGATTGTAATGTATTCATAGCAGTTCTTATATTAACAATATTGTTGTAAGAAGTTGCTCTGTCAGTTGTGTTCCATTTTAGATTTTGCTCAGCAAATTTTTCATCTTGTTTTTGTCTAGCTTTAACTTTACTTTCCTGAACACCTAAACTGTAATCATACTTATCTATATCAATTCCAGCCATATAAGCTGTTCTGTTATTAGTTAATCTTCTGATCTTATCTTTATCCTGTTGATCTTCTGGTTTTGCTAATTCTTTTTCTAAAGCATTTTCTACTTCATTAAGAGAGTCCACATTTCTCATTAGAGCTGTGTTTTTATCTTTAAATCTTTCTATTTGTAGCTTATTCCAGGCATCTTTACCAAGCAGATCCATTTCAGCTTTCATAGCATCTGGAGCATTTGCATAAGCCTTATCAAATCTTTCCTGTGCTTCTGCTGAAATTCTCATTTGCTCAGCTCTAATTTGTCTTTGTTGAATATCGTTAGGAGATAAAGGCTTTCCATTTTCTTTTATGTATTCGCCCAGGTTATAAAGCATATTTGATAATGCCATGTTCCTTTGATCCATTCTATCTTGATCATATTGTTCTAATCCTTTTGGATTATCTATTGCCATTTGTTGTAATTCTTCTTGAGTTTTAACCCCACCTTTCATTCCTCTTGATAAGAAATCTCCAAATTTTGAATAGTTAGGAACTTCTGGGGCTGTTTCTTCTTTTAAAAAATTTAATGATCCAGATCCACTTTGATTGTTATTCGCTTGGTTAAAAAAAGAAGTAGGATCTAAAAAGTTGTTAGGGGAAAAAGATCCACTAATACTATTATTAGTTTTATCTCCAAATGGATCAAAAAAATTTAAAGAATTGTTTAAATTATCCATGCCTGGGTTTGTATTAAAACCAGCCTTAGGAGTTTCAATATTTAAACTATTATTTAAAGAACTTAAAGATCCTAATGTGGGTACTTTTTCGTTTAAAGATCCCTCAGCCTTAGGCACTATACCTAACAATTCTTGTTGTCTTTGTAGTCCTGATAAATATGGATTGTTAAAATTAAATTTTATCATTGTGCAAAAACCTCATAATCTACTGAGTAATATCCATCATCATCTAATTTAACAGCTCCAGGTATATGCATGACTTCTTGTGCCATAACACCTATCGTTCTTGGATTGTCTAAATGTATGCCCATAGATTTTGCTAATGCATTCCATGTCCACGAATAAATATTTATTCCATCAAAAGATCCTAATTTTCTTATATTAGTTTTAAGCCTTTTATCTGATTTACCACCAAGGTAGGCCGCTCCCATTGTAGATATACCACCTAGAATATCTCCAAAACCTGTTTTCTTATTTTCTGTTGTGCTTGTAGCTCCCATAAATGGAACTCCTGACACAGCAGAAGTATATAAGCCCAGGTTTCTTGCTCCAAAATCTCTTTCTTCTATAAATTGTCTATATGCCTCGTCTAACTTAGATTGATCAAATTCATTCTGTAATAATCCTTGCTGAGTTAGACCAGACATTCCTGTTGTTTGGGCTCCTAAAATATCATTGTAAATGCTTTGCATTCTTTGAGCTCTAGCATCATCTAGGGCTCCTTGTTTTATATTTCTTTCACTCTCTAATTGAGCTTGACCATATTGCATATCTGCTAATTTAGATAAGTAATCTTGTTGCATCTGTTGGTTTTGCAATCCAGATTGTTGTGATGCTTGTTGATTAGCTAAAGCCAAATCTTTATCAACCCCTATATCCATACCTGTAGCTTTTAATTGCCTGTCTTGTTCCATATTTGCAAACTTCATGGCATTTTGGAAATTTTGTTGATTTTGTTTTGCTATAAAATCTGCTTTAGCTTGATCAAAGTTTTTATTAGTTTCAGACTCTAATAAAGCTCCTCTAGATCCAGAAAAAGCTCCTCTGCCAATAGCTTGATCTTGATCTTTTTGTAATTGCATTAATCTTTGATCATCTAACTGTCTTAATCCAATGTTAGTAGTAGCATCTGTAAAATTATTCATGTAGTTTTGAAAGCCTGGCAATACTGATTGATTGCCTGTTTGTCTTACATCAGATCTCATATTTTGAGCTCCAGAAAATTGATCAGCCTGACCTACATTCCCTTGGTAGCCTGTTTGTGCAATCTGGTTATCTATACCAGCTAAATTCATTAAGTTAGCTGTAGGATCAAATCTATTGGCTTGATTTGCCATCATAGATGCTGTGTCCATAGCCCCTGTTTGTAAAGGATTACGATCTGCAAACATTTGACCTGTATATGGAGTATAAGGCTTAGTTGCCTCAGCCTTACCCATTGCATAAAGATCCTTATAAGCCTGTTCTTGATATTCAGGTGTTGTTACTGTTGCTGTTTGTGTTTTTGCTCCTTTACTCATTATATGTCCTTCCTAATTAGATATTCAGGTTTCCAACCTAGATGTTTTATTTTTTTTGCCCATCCTGGTCTGCCTCCACCATAAAGAGCAGAGCAACCCATTTTTTTAGCAAAAATTTCTATATGATTTGTTATAGCCTCAAGTTCTTCGTAATCTCCACCACAAAATATTAAATTGCATATTTTCTTTTGTGGGAAATCAACAAACTCTGTGATCATTGCAGATCTTGTTCCTGGCCATAACAGGAATGATCCATCCCTTATTTTATCAGCTACATCCTCTATAGTGTAGAGGTCTTGAACTTTCATTGCCTTTTCTATAAAAGGCTTTGCATGAGCCCATTGCTCTTCCCATTCATACAACTTGAGTTGTGGAGATTGTTCCAGCATCATTTACCTCTAATTTGTATTTAGTTCCATTTGGAGAAACAAGTACGATTTCTGTACTGTCATTTGAATTTGCCTCTATTCTAGCTCCTTTTTCCAAGATCAAAGTTGTGCTTTGTTCTAGATCACTTACCAATCTATTCATATATTGCTCATCATATTCTTTTGTTGGTTTTGGAAAAGTTTTTCTGCTCATCTTTTACCTCTAGCCTGAACATCTAAACGAATATTACCAACTTGAAAATCTTGCACTTTATCTCCTGTAACTTTTAAAGATATTTGCCTGGCAGTAAATCTACAATCTTGATAACCATCTGAGTCAAAAGTAAAAGATCCAAAATCTTCTTCTGCTCCTAAAGGAGTTTTTTTACCTTTAAAAGATAAAGTTACCCCTGGAATTGTTATTGCATCACTATCAGGAATTATTTGATTGGCTTGAACTAAACGATCCCCTTGAGATATTTCTATAGGGCCTGTTCTTGCAAAAGGCACAGCAGAGCCAATATCTGCTGAGGCTTGTAAAGATCCCTTTTCATGTTCATAAACAGATCCATCTGATGCACATGCCATAGGATAATCCATAACTCCTTGATCCATCCAGGCTGAACGATCTAAAGATCCTGTTGCCCAGACATTATCAATGTAATTCCATATCACATACTTGTTAGGTGTTTGGGCACTTTCTCCTGATGGAAAAAACCACCAAATTTCTGTAAATAATTGATTGTGCCCACCACATGATGCCTGGCGATAATCGTATCTAATATTTTCAAAAACAAAATCGTGAACATCAGATTTAATTTTTTGTACTCTACCATCATATAAATAAAAACTATTATCTCCCATCCAGGAAATAAAATTTCCTGTTGTAGTTACAGTTTTCATGCTTGAGGTACGACAATTAGATCCAGCTTCTTGGATCCCATAAATAAATGGAGATCCAGAATAATAAACTTTTTGGATCCCAACATCTGTAAAAACAATGACATCAGATCCAAATTTTACTCCACCTTGAATAGATCCTCCTGAGCTTACAATCAGATCTCCAGCAGTATTTGTGGCTGATGCTGTCCATACATTATCAGTTTCTCTAGAGCTCCAGGCTATTTTTCTTGGATTACCTTGAACACCAAAAGCAAAAATGTGCCTTTCATTAGTTACTAAAACTCCTCTAACTCCTATAGGAGAATTTGCTAATTGGATCCCTTGACTGTCAGGAGTATATGATCCATTACCTAAACTATCAGGTCTCCACCTGTAAATCTTGCCATCAGATCCACAACAAAAAATTAAATTTTCTCCAAAGTTATCAAAAGAAAAAGGTTTTGTATCAAATCCTAATCCTGATTGTGATCTAGCATCTCCATAATCTTCAACATTATATTGATAGGCTCCAAAACCCAATGGAGATGTTTGTGCATCCCCAACAAATCCTGTTGGAGTAATGTCATACCAAACATCTCTAAAATTTACATAAATTTTCTCTCTAGTTCCTATAACTAAAACTCTATCGTTTGTGTTCGTATAGTAGGCATACATGCCTATTGGAGTACCAACTAATTTTGTTTGTTTTGCACTTTGCCATCCACCTATATTTGTTAAAAAACCATTTTCAAATCTGCAAAGATCTGACTCTACCCAGCTATTCTTATTAGAATATTCTGTGCCATTTGTTTTGACTCCAGGAGGAGGGGTTATTGGTAGTAATGCCATTTTAAACTTTTTCCATTTTTTTATAGCCTTCAAGTAGTTCATACCAATAAGGCTTTATGCTTTCCCATACAGGAAAATCTTTTATATTTAATTCTTTTCTAACATCCTCAAAAGGCTTATCTAAATATTTTCTCCAATCAACAGTCATAAACCATTGTGATTTTTTTCCATTTACATAAGCCTCTTTTATTAATCTAATTACACTTATAAAAGGCATATATTTTATTTTAAATAACAAACTTCCTTTGATAGCTTTTTTCCCAAAAGAATTTTTAAAAGCCATAAAAACACTAGCCAGGCATATATAAAAAAAACTCCACCTAAATCCTTTTGCTAATGTAAAAGCTAAAACAGAAACTTCTGCCAAAGGTGTTGAGTCTAATTTATTAATACAATGAATAATATCATGTTCGTTTAATGTGCCTTTCATGTAAGCCACATCTTTTTTATGTTTTGTTTTAGAAATGTTTAAATTTTTTTTAAACAGATCTTCTTTGTTTTCTTTCCAAAACTTTTTTAATTCACTTCCAAAAGTTCCTTTTTTGTATCTGCCTTTTAAAACTTCTGTTCTGAGATCTCCCTGGTTATAAAATGTTTTAGAGTAAGGATGGCTTTTAAATTTTTTCTTTAACTTTATATCGCAATTTCTATCTAGCTCATCCACCATCTGCATAATTAAATTTAGATCTGCGTTAATATGGCTTTTGCCTGAGGCATAAGCTCTTAAAAATTTTATACCTTTTATGATCTGCATAGCATTACAACACGACAAACTTTGTCGCTAACATTTTTAACAAAACATTTTTGACTAGATAATTTTTTACAATCATATTGATCAAAGTCATATTTAAACTCTTCCCCTACTACATCAGGAGAGGGAACTGTAACTTCACATTTGTTGCCAACTAATAAAAAATTAATATTGCCCATTTTTTGAGTTTCTATTGTTTCGTTAGGATCTAAATCAACATTGTAAAATTTATAACCATAATTATTTTGCATACAACAAATAACAATCGTATCATCTTCAATAGCTTTCATACTTGCCTTGTTAGTTGATAACTCATAGTCTGCTGATCTTTCTCTCCAGGCTTTTACATAACCTCCATAATCTATATCAAACCCATAAGAATTATCTGTAACAATTTCTGTAGAATGAGTATCTTCTGGATTTTTCCTATTTAGCTCAATGATTTTATCTACATCTCTTTGAGAGATGTTATCGCTTTCATTAAATTCATAACGAACACTTACTTTGCCACCCATAAATAAATAATTAGTTAAAGATTTATTTATTTTGTAATCATCAAGATATTGTATTTTGTCAAAGTTAGGCTGTTCCTCTATTTCAGTTCTTGAAATCTCTGCTCCAATATTTCCTTTAACAACAGATATTTGAAATTCATTTTCGACATTTACATTTTTAATACTTTCAAAAGTGTATTTAAGCATTTTACATCTCCTCAACAGTTTCTATTGGTAAATCTAAATTAAGCGTTAAAGAAACATTCTCGCTTAGTCCTTTTTCTTTTGATAACTTTTCTTCCCAACTGTCAGGATATTTATCTTTTAACTCTGCTATATGTAATCCTTCTAAATATTTACTTATTGTTATTTGTGCATCTGCATCATCTACAAATGGAAATTCTAAAAAAGTACCATTGTCCTGGTAAATTCCATATTCAATTCCATCTATTGTTTTTTTAGTGTATTCGTACATTTTATGTAAAAGTAAAAGTTGCTCCTGTTATGGTTATTGCTGTTGAATTACCAGCTCCAATAAAATTAGTAGTTCCAGAATTGCCACCATTTATATTCATATATCCAGCCGAAATTGGTTGTCCAAAAGTAAAATCTGTATTTCCAAAAGTTGAATTTGATCTTGCCCAGTTCCAGTTATAATTTGTTCCACCATAAGAAAAAGTTAAATTAATATTAGTCCAGCCTGTTGGCATAGCAGAATTTGCATTATAAGGAGGGAAATGTCCATAATGACTACTATTAACATTTAGTAATAACATTCTAAATAGAGTTCCTCTACTTGTAACATTATTGCTTGTATCTGTTTCTGTAGAATGAATAAGCTCTAACATATTATAAGTTGAGCCACCTGTGCTACCTAAAGGATTATTGTCAGACGAAGCTATAGAGGTGTCAGTAGAGCTAAACGAGCCAAGATAGTTTTTAGCTGAATAAGTACCTGTATTATTAACAAGACTGTTCCAATTATTAACTGCTAAAATATAGCCATAACCTGTAAGATTAAAAATTGCATTGCCTTTATAATCATAAGTAGTTGTTCCTCTATTTTGTCTAGATAAAGTTAAATCGCAATTAATCGTAAATAAGCTAGAAGAGGCTCCATAATATTCTGAAAAAGATGCTTGAGCCCCAGAGGCTTTATTAATCATTGTTCTTATATCTGCATCATTAATTGATACTGTAGTTCCAGAAGATCCTCCAGCCTCAATGTGCATCTGGTTTAATGATATTGCTCCTGAGCTTGGTAAAGCCATTATTTACCCTCTAATTCTTTTACTCTAGCTGATAAGTCTTTGACTGCCTCAATTAATACTGCTGTCAATCTGCTGTAATCTACAGATTTAGTACCCATTTCATCATTAGCAGTTAATACTATTTCTGGTAATATTTTTTCTACTTCTTGGGCAATAACTCCAATTTCTTCTCTATCATCTCTGGTATAAGTTACACCTCTTAATTGCTCTACTTTAGATAAACCATTTTCTATAGTTTCAATATTATCTTTTAATCTTTCGTCTGAAAAAGCTGTAACATTATTATTAAAAGTTGCGGCCCCAGCTTCGGACATATCAAGAGTAAGGGCAGTTATAGTTGAGCCACCATCATTACCATTAAATTTTATGTCTTTATCTTGAATAAGAGAGTCTATTTCAAAATTTCCACCATTGTTTGCAAAATTACCCCATTGAGTTCCTGCATCTTTTAAAGCTATATTTCCACCATCAGTATCAAGAACAATATTATCTGCAACATCAACAGTCAAAGAGCCAGAGCTTAAACTTATTGTTGTGCCATCTATAGTAATGTCATCTATAACTACACCTGAGTTGGCTGTGAGAACACCTGTCATTGATCCACCAGATTTCGGCAAGGCCGCATTTGCAGTAGTGTTAGCAGTTGTGGCTGTTGTGTTTGCATTTGTGGCTGTTGTAGTTGTCGAAGTTAAAACAGCATCTCTTGAGGCAATATCGATACCATCAACTGTGCCTGAAACAGAAATATTGCCTGTAACATCAACATTTCCTGTGATAGCAACTGATCCATTTTCATTAAAAGATGCAATAGATCCTGAGTTATCTGCTTTTCTTACATCAAAAATATTTGCCAGGAGATTTAAAGATCCTGTTCCAGCATCTTTAATAATGGAATTAGATCCATCATGGTAAATTTCAAGATCATCCCCTGTGCCAAACAATGCCTTTTTGTTATCGTCAAAGTTTGCAGAGTTAAATCTAATATTAACCTCAGTTCCAGAGGCAGAAAATATCGCATCAATAGGATCAATAACCTGGGCATTTATTTTTTGGCCCCAGGTATCTGTTGATGCTCCCACCTCAGGCTTGGTTAAATTAAGATTGGTGCTAAATGAGTCTGCCATGATTTTTTCCTCGTAAAATTATTGTGCTTGTTTTTGTTCAGTCCAGGAAGTGTTGGGTACTGATTGATCTGACCATTTTAACCCACCATCAGAAGTAACTCCACTAGATGAGCTTGATTGTGCAAGACCAAAATACCTTCTAACACCATCTGAAAAAAGATCAGATTTTAACCCTACTTGAGATCCACCAACCAATAAAAAGGTACTTTCAACACCAGCAAAATCACTTACATTTGCAAATCCTCCTTTATTACTATTTTCCAATGAAAAGTAATAAAGACTTGGAGTTGAATTTGCTGGAGTAAAACTTAATTTTCTATTAGATCCAACTGTGCCTGTAGTTGTTATTCCTGTTTCGTAAATAGTTGAGTCTGAAACAAAACTAACTCCAGAGGCTACATTAGCTGTGTTGCCCATTCCAGAATGAATTTGGCAATAATAATGTAAATTTGGAGTAGATCCAGAAACAACAATTTTTGTAAAAGCCCCAGAAGTTCCTGGAGTTCCATTAGTTGTTACTTGAGTTGTGTATGCAGATCCTCCACCATGAGTTCCATTTGCAGTAGTTGAAAGTCTTAATGGATGATTAGTATTGCTTGAGTCTGATTGATCAAAAGTATAAGTGTAGCCAGGCACTAAATTTACTACAGGAGATACAGATCCATCTAAATAAAATTTATTTCCTGATCCATAAGCATTAATTCCTGTTGCTACTGTTACTGCAAAAGTTTGATTGCTACCTGATGCTCCTGGGCCTTGATTTGTTTGTGAAGTACCATCAATTTCAAAAGCCTCCCAACTTCCACCAACACCATTTGCTGTTTCTTTAGATGTATCTCCTGAAAATTGATAAGCTGGATAGCCATTTACAGTAAGAACATTCAAATTATTAACTAAAACAGATCCTATAGTTGCTGTAACTAAATCATCTTTTATTGAAGAAGTTTGGTAATAAACATAAGCCCAGGCTGAGCCTGTATAAGTTGGAGATCCTCCTTGTGAGTCAGGAATATATCTGTAAATAGTTCTTTTTTGATTGGTAGCAGTTCCTCCTGGAGTAGTTCCATTATAAGCTCCAGAAACTTGCAAATAAGTATTTGAGTTGCTGTCAGTTCTTACTGAAACATGAGTTCTGCTTGTATTGTGATGTCCATCAGGGCATTGAGATAAAGCCAAAGTGTTTCCAACATTGCTTGAGTCTATTTGATTGATCTCATTAAGAACATTTTTCCTAAGAGTCATGTAATTATTAGTTTGATTAACTCTAAATGCATTATTATCAAAATCAACATTCATAATGTTTTGAGAATGCAATGGATTTAAAGTTGTAACATTGCTAGTTGGTAAACAAGATGCACTAGCTCCCAGGTCTATTTGTGTTCCAGCAGATACAGTTTGAGAAACCCCAATAGGATTAACTTGCCCTAGATCAATTTGTGTTCCAACATTGGCTGAGCTGGATGTTTCTGTTAAGGAGGTTTGACCTAGATCTATTTGTATTCCTATTTGCTGAGATCCAGAAGAGGCATTAATAACAGCTTCTCCTTGATCTATTTGATTGCCAACTGATGTAATTCCAGAATTTACCTGGACAAATGTTTCTGCCTGATCTACTTGTGTTCCATG
>MDTG01437766.1_pt1 | contig 29558 bp, 24 predicted proteins | sample 811421 | NCBI WGS metagenome assembly MDTG01 (sample SAMN05326645, study PRJNA326480) | marine metagenome | isolation source: seawater | place: Pacific Ocean: South East | collected 2011 | reverse complement strand
TCGGGCTGACAGGATTTGAACCTGCGACCTCTTCACCCCCAGTGAAGCGCGCTACCAAGCTGCGCTACAGCCCGTAAAGCGGACAGGGTGGGATTCGAACCCACGGTACGGAAAAACCGCACACGGCATTTCCAGTGCCGCTCCTTCAGCCGCTCGGACACCTGTCCCGTCGAGTTCGCTAGTGTAGCGGCATGGCAGGAGCCGACAACTCCAATCCAAAAACCAGCGGTTTCATCGTCCTGGACAAGCCGGAGGGACTGTCCTCGATGACCGCGATCGCCATTCTGAGGCGAAAAGCCGGTGGGGTGAAGACCGGTCATGCCGGCACCCTGGACCCGCTGGCGACCGGGGTGCTGGTGGCGGCGGTGGGTCGGGCCACCAAGTCGATCTCGCGGGTCATGGACACCACCAAGCGGTATCGGACCAGGATCGACCTCGGGGCGTTCACGGAGACCGACGACCGGGAAGCCGATCGGGTCGAGGTCGCGACCGACGATCCGCCGGACCTCGACCGCATCGAGGGTGTCCTCGAGGGCATGCGGGGAACGCACCTGCAACCACCGCCGGCGTACAGCGCGATGAAGATCGGGGGAAGGAGGGCCTACCAGCTCGCCCGACAGGGCCGACCGGTGCCGGTGGCCCCCCGGGAAGTGACCGCACATTCGGTGGAAGTCCTCGAGTACCGATGGCCGGTGCTCGAGCTCGATCTCCACGTGGACAAGGGGTTCTACGTGCGGAGCCTCGCCCGCATGCTGGGGGAGGCCCTCGGAACCGGCGGACACTGCCTCGCGATCCGCCGGACCGCGGTCGGCCCCTTCGACCTGTCGATGGCCCACGACCCCGAAGCGCTGGAGGATCCCCTGCCCCTAGGCCTCCTGATTGGCGTCGACGACGCCCTGGTCCTTCTCGACGGGTGAATCACCCTCGCCGGCACGCTCCGGGGCGTCACGCCCGCTTCGGACGATGAGGATGCCCATACCGGCCAGCAGCAGGACGTCGGCGACGTTGAACACCCAGGGGAACAGTTCGGTGCTCGAGTTCGGCCAGTTCCAGTTGAACGGCAGGTCCCAGCCCGGCGTCATGTGCAGGAAGTCCCGCACCGCGCCGTAGACCATGCGGTCGTAGAGGTTGCCCAGGCCCCCGGCGAGGATCAGGGCGATCCCGACGTGCACCCAGTGGGAGGTGGCTCGGGTCATGAAGGCGAATATGAAGGTCGCGACCAGCACCGCCACGACCGTGAAGACGATGAAGAGCGAACGCTGCTGCTGGCCGATCCCGAAGACCGCTCCGTGGTTCACGACCAGGTCGAAGTCCAGCAGGCCGAACGGGAGGACCGTCATCCCCTGGTGTGGGGGCGGGCGCCAGCCGGGGTCCGCCAGGATCTCGGCCCGATCGAGCACCACCGGAGCCGGGGCGACGTGCTCGAACGCCCAGCTCTTGCTCCAGAGGTCCAGCGAGAATCCGATGATAGAGACCAGGACCAGAGTGGCCCAGGCCGTCGGAGACCTCCACGCGGGATTGACAACGACGAGCGGACCGGGTTTCCGTGACGGGGAGGAAGTCATCAGAAGTGCAGGCCGCTCTCAACCTTTCGTGCCGCGTCGATGGTGTAGCGGGCCCAGGGCTTGGCCTTGAGCCTGGTCTTGGGGATGGGCTTGCCGGTCATCTCGCACATGCCGTAGGTCTTCTGCTCCACGCGCTTGAGGGCGGAGTTGATCTCGTTGAGGAGCTTGCGCTCGGTCTCGGCCATGCCCAGTGCGAGATCCTGGTCGAAGGTGTCGGTACCCACGTCCGCCATGTGCAGCGGCATGTTCGACAGGTTCCCGCCCTTTGAACGGAGGGCCTCGTCCTCGATCCCATGGACCAGGCCGAGCAGCCGTGCCCGTTCCTGGAGGAGCAGGTCCCGGTACTGATCAAGCTCCTTCTTGGGCATCTTCGTCTTCCGCTTGATCGGAGTGGTGACCTCGGTGGTCTCATCCTCGGCGTTGGCGGGCGCCACTTTCTTCTTGGTCAGGGTGAGCCCCTTGGTGGAGATCATCCGAACCCGGCGACCGTTGATGATCACGTAGCCGGCGGCATCAGGCTCGGCCGCCGCGGCGACCGCCGCGACCGAACGGCTGCCGGAGGATCCCTGGCTTCGCTTGCTGCTCCGCTTGGTGGTTTTCTTGGCCGCCTTCTTGGCCGCCTTCTTGGTGGTCGTCTTGGTGACCTTCTTGGTTGCCTTCTTGGTTGCCTTCTTGGCGGTCTTCTTGGCGGTCTTCTTGACCGACTTCTTGGCCGACTTCTTGGCCGACTTCTTGGCCGACTTCTTGGCGGCCTTCTTGACCACCTTCTTGGCCGGCTTCTTGGCGGCCTTCTTGGCGGCCTTCTTGACCACCTTCTTGGCCGACTTCTTGGTGGCCTTCTTGACCACCTTCCTGGCCGACTTCTTGCTGGTCTTCTTGGTCGTTTTCTTGGCCGTCTTCTTGGCCGTCTTCTTGGTGGTCTTCTTGGTGGTCTTCCTGGCGGCCTTCTTGGTCACCTTCTTCGATGGGGTCTTCTTGCTCGAGGTCTTTTTCTTTGCCACAGGCGTGTCACCTTGAAAGGGAAGGCTGCTTGATCGGGCGTCGAACCGGAGGACCGCGACACGGCCGCAGTGCCCGGCAAAGCGTACCGGAGCATCGCGTGGAGAGTCAAACGGGATCAGGATTCGGTGGGCGCGGGAATCACCCGACTGGTCACGGCACCGATCTTTCGGAACTTGTCGAAGCGCCTGCGAATGAGCGTCTCGGGATTGAGCCGGACCAGCTCGCCGAGTTGATCGATGACCCAGGTCTCGATGGTGCGGGCGCTGCCCGCAGGATCCCGGTGGGCGCCCCCCACCGGCTCGTCGAGGATGTCGTCGATCAGCCCGTTGGAGAGGTTGTCGCGTGCGGTCAGGCAGAGCGACCGTGCCGCGAGCTCGTTGGTCTTCTCGTTGGCTTCCTTCCAGAGGATGGCCGCACAGCCCTCGGGGGAGATCACCGAGTACCAGGCATGCTCGAGCATGGCCACTCGATCGCCCACGCCGATCCCGAGTGCGCCTCCCGAACCACCCTCGCCGATCACGATCGAGACGATCGGGGTCCGAAGCCGGCTCATCTCCCTCAGGTTCATCGCCACGGCTTCCGCCTGCCCGCGCTGTTCGGATCCGAGACCGGGGTAGGCGCCGGGGGTGTCGACGAAGGTGACGATGGGGAGCCCGAACTTCTCGGCCAGCCTCATCTTGGTCAGGGCCTTGCGATATCCCTCCGGATGGGCACATCCGAAGTGGCAGGCGATCTTCTCGGCGGTCGTCCGGCCCTTGTTGTGGCCGATGACCAGGACCTTCATCGCCCCGATTCGCGCGAATCCGCAGAGGATGGCGGGATCGTCGCCGAAGTGTCGGTCTCCGTGGAGTTCGCAGAAGTCCCGGCAGATCGTCCGCACGTAGTCGACGGTCTGGGGACGTTGCGGGTGACGTGCGACGCGAACCGTCTGCCACGGGGACAGCGAGGCATAGGTCTTCTGGATCACCCGGTCGCGGGTCTGCTGGAGCTGGGCGATCTCCTCGGCGTACTGGTCGGAGGCGTCCCGTTCCTTGAGGGAGGAGATCTGCTTCTCGATCTCGATGATGGGTTCTTCGAATTCAAGCGTCATCATGGCCGGAATTGCTCCGGGGCCATGGTACTCGGGCGGCTTCGAGCGCGTCCAATGGGAATTTGACGAACCGGCGGTATTGGACGAGCCTTACGGGATGAGCGACCAGCACACGATCGGATTTCTCGGCTGCGGAAACATGGGCGGAGCCATTCTGGAGGGGATGCTCGAGGATGGTGTGTGCGAGCCCTCCGGCGTCCTGGTGGCGGAACGCTCTCCCGAACGGAGAGACCACTGGAGGGCGCGAGGCGTCCGGGTCTCGGACTCCCCCCGGGACCTGGCCGGGGTCGGGACCCTGCTGGTGGCGGTCAAGCCCCAGTCGTTCGCCGACGCAGCGGACTCGACCGGATCCCTCGACGGATCGACCATGGTCCTGAGCGTGATGGCCGGCATCGACTCGGCCGAGATCGCGCGAGCCTTCGGGGGTCGGGTCCGGGTGGTGCGGGCGATGCCCAACACCCCGTGCGCGGTCGGGGCGGGAATCAGCGCGGTGGCGATCGGAGCGCAGGCGGACCGGGATGACGTGCGCGAGGCGATCCGGCTCATGGGGACGGTGGGTCGAGTCGTCGAGGTCCGTGAATCCGAACTGCACGCGGTCACCGCGGTCAGCGGTTCGGGACCCGCGTACCTGTTCCTGCTCGCCGAGGCCTGGATCGAGGCCGCGATCGAGAACGGACTCGATCCCGCGGTCGCCCGGGAGCTGGTGATCTCTACGGTCCAGGGAGCGGCGGAACTGCTCAGGCGGGACGGGGATCCGGAGGTTCTGCGGGCGATGGTCACCAGCAAGGGCGGGACGACCGCGGCGGGCATCGAACGACTGGAGGCGGGCGCGATCCGGGAGGCCATGAGCACCGCGGTGCGGGCCGCCCGTGAACGCAGCGAGGAACTCGGCAGGGGCTGAGCGGTCGCTCAGAAGTCGCGGCGGGAGAACCGCCAGCAGGCGAAGAGGAGGACCAGCGCCTCGAAGATCAGGCTGGTGCCGATGATCCAGAAGTAACCCCGCGCATCACGCTTGGACTGCATCCGCTTCTCGAATTCGCGCATGCTGATCCGCTGGCTCACGCCGAACAGGCGACCGCGACTCTCGCGGTCGTCCTCGACCTCCATCCCCGCGTTGTCCCGGAGCAGCCTCGCCAGCAGCTCGATGGTCTCGTCGGTCTTCGGCAGGGCCGCCTTGATCCCGTAGAACACGGAGTTGGTGAGGCGCCAGGTGGCGAGGTTCTCCTCGTCGCGGTCGAGACGCTCGGACAGCGGACCGGTCACCTCGATCGGGTCCCCGGCCTCCTCGGCCTCCTTCAGCTCCAAACGCGATTGTTCCGCGGAGATCTCGTTCGCGGTCGAACCCGCGAGGGTGATGCCCTCGGCGGAATTGACCCCGAAGATGAAGAACCAGAAGAGCAGGGTCAGCAGGAGCGATGCGATGGTCGATCGGGTGAGGAGCCCCATCACCGCGCAGAAGCAGAACAGGTAGGAGAAGAAGAGCACCACCAGTGGAATGGTGATGAATATCCAGGGTTCCCAGACGCCCCCCCGGAGCCCGATCACCAGGAAGGCCAGGGTCGCGAAGACCGTCACCTGGAGGGTCATGAACAGCAGCCCGGTGAGGTAGCGGGTGAGGAAGAGCCTCCACCGGCTGATCGGCTTGGAGAGGAGCACGTCGATGGACCCGCCGCTGACCATGTCGGGGAAGATCGAGGAGGTGGAGACCAGGCCGAGGATGGTGGCGATCCAGGCCAGCCAGAAGGGAACCACCAGCTCCGCGAAGATCATCTTGTAGAAGACATCGACCGGCATGAACTGGGTGTTCAGCAACGCGAGGTCGAACTGCCACCAGAGGATGCTCAAGCCCTGCTCGTTCAGCCCGATGGAGGCCATCGCCGCGATCACCAGTCCGGAAAGCCCGAGGGTGATCCAGAAGAGCTTGCGGGCGTTCAGCTCCCGGTAGGCGGCATGGAGGAGGGCCAGGGTCTGAATCATGACGGACCACTCCCCGTCTCTGACTCGCCATCGATCGGCGGCGGAGGAGGAGGAGGAGGCGAGGCCGGCGAGGCCGCCCCGGGACGAGGCGCACGGCCCGTCGAGGCGTCGGTCACCGAATCCATGAAGAGATCCTCGAGCGAATCGCGGGCCTGGACGACCTCGAGGATGGTGAGCCCGCGAGCGCGAAGCTGGTCGATCACCGGCTGGACGTCCCGTGGATCCATGGTGTTCATGGTCAGCCTCGAGGCCCCGCCGGAGGCCGGCGCGATGGAGGTGCCGTCGATGACGCCGATGCGTTGGGGGGATTCACGCACCGTGATCTCGTGGCGGCAGCTCTCCCGCGTGAGCGATTCGACGGTGCCCTGTCGGACCACCGAACCCTGGAGGAGGATCGCTACCCTGCTGCAGAAACCCTCGAGCTCGGAAAGGATGTGGCTGTTCACGAGGACGCTCCGCCCCTCGTCGCGCATCCGAAGCAGGACCTCGCGGATCTCCTTGCGGCCGACGGGATCGACTCCGTCGGTGGGTTCGTCGAGGAGGATCAGCTCGGGATCGTTGATCATCGAGGTGGCGAGCCCGATCCGCTGCTGCATCCCCTTGGAATAGGTGCCGAGCCGACGGGACGACCACTCGCTCATGTTGACCAGCTCCAGGAGCTCGGAGGCCCGGCGACTGCGGAGGCGCCGAGGCATCTTGCACATCGCCCCGGCGAATTCGATGGCCTGGCGGCCGGTCAGCCACTGCGGGAATCGGTGGTGTTCGGGGAGGTAGCCGACCCGGGCGAGCGTCGGCTTGTGCCCGACGGGCCGACCCAGGACGGTGCCTCGGGCCGAGGTCGGACGGACCACGGTCATCATGATCTTCACCAGGGTGCTCTTGCCCGCGCCGTTCGGCCCGAGCAGGCCGAAGATCTCCCCGGGGTGGACCCGGAGGGAGACGGACCTCAGGGCGTGCACCCTGCCACGGTAGGTCTTGGAGACCTCGCTGAGATCGATGGAGGGTGAATCTGAGACCATGCGGATCGGGTCCTCGTGAGGGGGCGGGCTTCTGCAGGATACCTGCAAAGTACTTGGACAAGTTCCCGACCAATTTCCGGCAGCGGGCGCTACCCTTCAGGGCCATGACCTTCTCCTCCCTGGGATCATTCATCGACGCGCTGGAATCGGCGGGAGAGCTTCAGCGGATCACCGCCGAGGTGTCGCCCCTGCTCGAGATCACCGAGATCACCGACCGGGTCAGCAAGAGCGCCGCGCCCACGGTGAGCGGCACCGCCCGGGCGTTCGATCCGGACCATGCCGGCCTCGGTGGTCGGGCCCTGCTCTTCGAGAACGTCCGGGGCAGCGACTTCCCCGTGGCGATCAACCTGTGGGGAAGCTACCACCGGATGGAACTCGCGTTCGGGGACGACTACGAGTCGATCGCGCGGAGAATCGCCTCCCTGACCACGCCCCAGCCCCCCCGCTCGCTCGGGGAGCTGGTCTCCAAGGCCCGGGAGTTCCTGCCGCTGCTTCGCATACCACCCCGCACCGTGCGCAGCGGCCCCTGCCAGGAGGTGGTCAAGCTCGCCGAGCGCGGGGAGGTCGACCTCACTCGGCTGGGCATCCTGAAGTGCTGGCCGCTGGACGGCGACCCGCAGGCGGTGGGCTACCCGATGAGCAGCGGCGAGGCGGGGACCGGACCCGGACTCGGCCGGTACATCACCCTCGCCGGCATGCACACCGTCCACGCGGACGATGCCGGGTCCCCGAAGCCCCCCAGCCACAACATCGGCATGTACCGGTCCCAGCTGATCGACGAGACCCACCTCGCCATGCACTGGCACATCCACCACGACGGGGCCTCCCACTGGAGGAGCTGGAAGAAGGCCGGGAAACGGATGCCCATCGCGATCTGCCTCGGCGGGGAGTCGATCCTGCCCTACGCGGCCACCGCTCCCCTGCCCCCGGGGATCTCCGAGCTGCTGATGGCCGGCTACCTGAACGGCCGGGGGATCCCGCTGGTGCGGGGGAAGACGGTCCCGATCCGGGTACCCGCGAACAGCGAGATCGTGATCGAGGGCTGGGTCTCGACGGAATGCGGTCCGATCGGATGGGACCCGCGGACCAGTTCCGAACCCCTCGGGCCCGGGGCGGTCTTCGAGGGCCCCTTCGGCGACCACACCGGGTTCTACTCGCTGCCGGATCGATATCCCATCGTGGAGGTGACCGCGATCACCCACCGGGCGAACGCGGTCTATCCGACCACGATCGTCGGTCCCCCGCCGATGGAGGACTACTACCTGGGCAAGGCGACGGAACGGATCTTCCTCCCGCTGCTCAAGACCATCGTGCACGACGTCGACGACTACCACCTGCCGATGTTCGGTTGCTTCCACAACTGCGCGGCGCTTCGGATCAAGAAGGCCTACGGACTGCAGGGACGCCGGGTGATGCACTCGATCTGGGGCGCGGGCCAGATGGCCTGGACCAAGGCGATCATCGTGGTCGACGAGCAGACCGACGTCCACGACGAGAAGGCGCTCTTCCGGACCATGCTCACGAAGTGCGACTTCCGCAGGGACGTCGAGTTCGTCAACGGCCCCCTGGACATCCTGGACCAGGCGGCACCGCAGCTGGGCGCCGGGACGAAGATCGGATTCGACGCGACGACCAAGATCGAGGGGGACGGGATCGACGGCCGGACGCTGCTCCCCCCGAGGGTGGACGACGAGGCGATGCACGAGGCGGCCCGGGAACGACTCGCGGCCGTCCTGGAGGACGGATGGCACCTTCCCGAGTGGGGCGCGGGTCGACTGCTGGTGCTGGGCATGGAGCCCGGGACCGAGGCGGAGACGATCCGGGCCAGGGTGCAGGCCGCCTGGAGTTCCGTGGGGCAGGAGTCGAGCGCCGCGGACATGGTCCTGGTGGTCGATTCTGAGACCGACCTCGACGACTTCGACCGGGTGCTCTTCAACTGGATGTCCTGCGCGGATCCGGGCGGCGACTCGTTCTTCGACGGTTCGACCGGCCAGCGACGGATCGCCTTCGATGCCACCACCAAGGCTCCCGGCCGCAGGCCGTGCGGGGCCGCGATCAGGGACTTCGCCCCCTACCTCGAGATGGACGAGGACACCCGGAACATGGTGGATGGTCGATGGCACGAGTACGGACTGCCGATGGCCGGGACGGACGAGGCGTGAATCCCGAGGTCGTCACCCCCGTCCGGACCAAGGTCCTGGTCCAGGGCCTGCTGCTGGCGCTGCTCAGCGTGTACTGCTTCCTGGTCTATGCACTGGTGCGGCCGCTGTTCGGGACCTTCGGGTTCGATCCCATGACCTGCTTCAAGAGCATGCTGGCGGTGCTCGCCCTGGGGTGCTTCGTGCTGTGGCTGGCCCCGATCACCAACGTGGCGACGATCTTCCACCAGCACGTGCGGCCCAGCCGGCGTTTCAAGCGGGGGGAGTGCCCCGGCTGCGGGTACCCGGGGGTCGGGGACCAGGTCCGCGGCAACTGCCCGGAATGCGGCGTGCCCTTCAGGGAACCGCCGGAGTGGAGGATGCGGGGGAGGATCTTCCTCCACTTCGTGCTGATCTTCATGACGGCGATGATGCTCGGTGCCGCGGTGGCCGAGACGAGGCTGGTGCTCGACGAGGCCCGATGGAGCGCCGCGTGCAGCCGACCCGGGGGAACGAGACTCGAATCACGACCGAGGGTGTGGCCTTCCGGCTACGCCCTGCTCCTCAACGACCCCGAGGACGGACCCTACGCCGAACCCCAGGCGGAAAGCCGCCGGGACCCCGAAGCAAGGAGGCAGGGCTGGTGGCGACCCGAGGAGGACTCCACGCGGACGACCGGAGGCTGAACCGGGGATCGACCGGGTCGGATCACCCGGGATCCACGCCCCCGTGCCCGGCGACCAGCCGGGGCTTCAGGAAGAAGTAGTACATCGTGCCTTCCGCGTACTGCCCCCCGGCGAGGGTGCGGGCATCGGGGCCGATGCCCATGAACAGGTCGCAGCGTCCGGGGGCCACGATGGCGCCCCCGGTGTCCTGGTCGCAGACCAGTTGCACGAATTCGGTCCTGCCCCCCGCGCCGTCGACCACCCTGGTGTCCACCAGCGCCACCGCACCCGGGGGGTAGATGGTCTTGTCGGTGGCGATCGAGGCTCGCTCCGTCACCGGCACCCCGAGGGAGCCGGCCGGCCAGCCGGCACCGTCGTATTCCTTGAAGAAGACGTAGTTGCGGTTCCGGTCGATGAGGCGCTCCACGACCTCGGGGTGATCCTGGTTGTAGGACTCGATGGCGTCCAGGCTGAGTCCGTCCTTGGTCATGATGCCCTCGGCCAGCATCGAGGCACCGAGACCGGTGTAGGGGTGCTCGGTCTTGCCCGCGTACCCCACGTACATCCGGGAGCCGTCCGGCAGCTCGATGCAGGCGGAACCGTTCACCTGGCAGATGTAGGCATCGAGCTTGCTCTCCAGCCACACGAGTTCACTGCCGTCGAGCATCCTCGAGTCCTCGAGTTCCGCACGATCCGGTGAGTCCGCGATCCGACCGTCGGGAAGCCGGCGTCCGAACGGGATGCCCTCGCTGGTGCTCAGCAACCACCCCGGACGGGTGTGCAGGGGGTGGGCGAAGCGCGAGGTCCGGTGCAGGCTCCCCTTGAAGATCGGGGCGTAGTACCCGGTGAAGAGAACCGTGCCCTGGGAGTCCCAGCCGACGGTCTGGTAGACGTCGAAACTCCTGAGGATGTCCCGGGCGAAGACCTCGCCGCTCGGCGATTCCTCCAGCGTCTGCTTGAAGGCGAGGACGCTGGCCCGGGCGAGGTCGTGGCTGACCGACCCGTCCCGGGTCTCGAAGGGGAAGCGACGCGCGCTGGACGGGGCCTCGTACCAGCGGGCACTCTCGTCGAGGGCGACCAGGAGTCCGGACTCCCGATTCCGGTAGGCGGTCACGAGGTCCGTGCGTACCGTGTCCGGCGAGACCTTGCGCAGCGACTGCTCGCCGGGCTCCAGGGGACGGTGGTACTCGGGCTTGGCGGTCCGGGGGGACGACGTGCACCCGACGATGGCCAGCAGGCAGCAGGCGAAGCCGACGCGGGTGAGGATGGTGTTCGTGGGTCGGGGCATGGAACGCCTTTCTGGAGCCGGGGGCGGACGGGTCGGGGGAACTTCCAGTCCGAATAATCGGTTCGGGAGGCCGATTCCCTGCAAGGAACGAGCGGTCACGGCACAATTCGCAAGGAACTCTTCCCGGGGGCTCCCGGCCGCTACACTATGGCAGGATCCGGTGGACGGGATCCGACTCCGGAAAGTCACCCCCAATCCCCGAAGGACTCGAGCATGACACCGTCAACCTTCATGTCGCTGGAAAGCCTCACTTCCCCGGTCCTCGCCTTCGGGATGCCGAGTGGCTGGGAGTGGATCGCGCTGCTCGCGATCGGGCTCCTGGTCTTCGGCCGGCGACTTCCCGAGGTCGGTCGCTCGGTCGGCAAGTCGATCGTCGAGTTCAAGAAGGGCATCAAGGGGATCGAGGACGACATCGACCAGGAGGCCTCGAACTCGAAGGGTGCCTCCTCCCCCGAACTGACCCAGGACTCCACCGACAGCGCACGATCCGCGATGTACGACCGTGCGAGCGAGGAACCCGCCAAGGATCACTGAGCCGGGCCCCGCGGCTCGACTCCCGCGGTGGGAGGCGGGGCCGTGATCATGCTGAGAAACCTGAACGGGGGCTGCGAGGGAAGCGATGCCCGAAAAGGACGACTCCTCCAGCGAGAGTGCTGCCCCGCCGACCGGTGAGCCGAAGCGCACCGCCGCCCACGGGTTGAAGCCGTCGGGGCTTCTCGCGCTGGCCATGGCCAACCTGCTCCAGGTCCGGGGGGTCCGGGGGACCCGGGGAGTCCTCCGGGGCGACGTCCCCGGGATGCGGACGGGATCACTCGAGCGGCGACTGGACGAGGTGGCCGCGGTGCAGCCGGAATCCGCGGCGCTTCGTGCGATCATGTCCGGAATCCGGCACTGGGAGACGGCCCTGATCTGCCTCGCCTCGATGGTGGCCGCGGCGGTCCTGGGCACCCTCACCGCGGCCGGAAGCCTCGAGGCCCCCTCGGGACGACCGGTGAACCTGTTCTGGATCCTGGGTGCGGTGCTGGGGGGGCAATCCCTGCTGCTGGTGCTCTGGATCCTCCTGGCCATCCTCGGTGGGCGGCTGCTGGGCCGCTGTTCGCTGGGCGGTGCGATCGCGGGAATCGCGCGACTCCTCGCCGGACAGCTCGGGTCCGGCCCCCGACGAGGGGGGGATGAACGAAGGGAATGCGTGGAGGCGGCGAGTGCCGCGGTGACCCACGTGGATTTCGGTGGCTCGAGGACCCGATGGGCCCTGGGGACCATCACCCACCTTGGCTGGACGTTCTTCAACATCGGCCTGCTGGGTGGCCTGGTGGTGATCCTCTCGATCCGTCAGGTGGACTTCGGGTGGGAGACCACGATCGGATCCGAAGCGGCGTTCAAGCAGATCGGGGAGGCGATCTCGAGGCTGCCGGAGGCGATCGGGTTCGACGTGCCCGGCGAGGCGGAGTTCGCCTCGGCGAGGATCGACGCCTCGGGATCGAATGCCTCGAGCGCGGACGCGCGACGTGCGTTCAGCGGGCTGATCATCGGGTGCCTCGTCCTCTACGGTCTGCTCCCCCGCTGCCTGCTGCTGGTGCTTTCGGTGCTGCTCTGGAAGCGGGCCGTCCGGCGCTGGCGGCCCGACGCCGATTCGCCCAGCTTCGCACCCCTGCGGGCGCTCGCGGAACCCCGACCGGTCGCGGTGGGGACGATCCCGGATCCCGGGGTCCAGGAAGGCGACGACACGGCCGGGGAACTCGTGGATCCGGACCGGACCGCGCGGGGCTCCACGATCGTGGGCATCGAGCTCGAGACCCCGGAATGCGGCTGGCCGCCCCCCTGCGATGCGACGGTGACCGACCTGGGGATCGTCTCCAGTCGCGAGGATCGCGCCGCGGTCGTCAGGCGGATCGCGCTCGCGGAGCATTCACCGAGTCGACTGGTGATCGTGGTGGACCTCGCGACCACCCCTGATCGGGGGATGATCAGGACCATGCGGAGGCTCCACGAGGTGACCGGGGACTCGATCCTCAACGTGGTGCTCACCGGAGGTGATCGGTTCCGAAGGCGGTGCGACGCGCGGGTCCTCGAGCAGCGAGTCACCGACTGGAAGCTCATGGTCGGGGAACTCCGGACGAGGGGCACCGTCACCGAGCTCGACCTCGATCGGCTGACCGCGGTGAGTCGGGCACGGCTGAATGAACTGATCGCCGGCAAGGGTCGTCCGGAACTCCCCGAGGACCGGGGGATCATGGGCGTGGTGGACACCGCGTTCGCGGAGATCGCGGCCCACGTCAGGAAGTGGCCGCCGGTGCCCGAGGCCAGCGACCTGGTCGCGCTTCATCGCGCGGTCGCCAGCTGCGCCGGCGCACGGCCGGCCGGCGGACTGAAGGGACTTCCGGCACCGACGAGGCTGGTGGAGCATCCGCGCGAGGGGTTCCAGCAGGCGGTGGAGGCGATCACCTCGGTGATGCCGGATCGGCTGACTCGATCGAGCCGATGGGTCGCGATCGGTGGTGCGGCGGGCGTCCTCGCGTGCCTGGCCACTGCGGGGACCCTGGCGCCGGCCGCCCTCGCGGCCCTTCCGGGCTGGCTGGCCGGTGGAGCGGCCACCGGCGGGGTGCTCGCTCTGCTCGGGGGGGAACGGAAGACGGAGTCGGAGGGGGGCCTGCCGGAGCACGATCCGCCCGCGAGGCTGCGCGGGGAGGCGGTGTCCGCGGCGGCGCTGCTCACGGTGGTCCTGGCGATGCAGGGCGCGGGCGAACGACGAATCCAGGAGGCGATCGACCGCACCTTCACCGAGGATCCCCCCGGACTCGAGGACGCGGAACAGGCCGGCCTCCAGCTCGGCCGGTGGCGCGCCAGCCTGGCGGGACTCATCGAGGAGCGTGGCGCATGAGCGACCCGGCATCCATCCTCATGGTCGCGGTGGTCGGTCACACCAACGCGGGGAAGACCTCCCTGATGCGAACGTTGTCGCGGGACGCGGGATTCGGTGCGGTGTCCCCGAGCCCCGCGACCACCATCGACGTCGAGTCGGTGAAGCTGCTGGCGTCGGGACGGGAGGTCGCCGAGTTCCGGGACACCCCGGGGCTGGAGGATCCGATCGGTCTCCTGGAGTTCATCGACGGGCTTCGCACCGATCGGCGGGACGACGGGCCCTCGCTGATCGAACGGTTCCTCGGACGCAGCGAGGCGGAGGGCCCGTTCACCGGCGAGGCGAAGGCCCTCCGGCAGGCGAGGATCGCGGACATCGTGCTCTACGTGCTCGACGCGAGGGACCCCGTCCTGCCACGACACACCGACGAGCTCGAGCTCCTCGCCCGCTGCGGCCGCCCGGTCCTCCCGGTGATGAACTTCGTGGTGGACGAGGGAAGCCGGACCGAGGAGTGGCGTGACGCACTCGCGCGCCTGGGCCTCCATGCCACCGCGACGTTCGACACCGTGGTCTACGACGCCACCGACGAACAGCGCCTGTTCGAGGCGATGGCGGTGCTCGCGAGCGACCATCGCGAGGCGCTCGACCTGCTGACCGAGGATCGACGTCGAATGCGGGAGCGATCGATCACGCGAGCCGGTCGGGCGATCGCGGAACTGCTCGTGGACGCCGCCTCGTTCGTGCAGCCGGTCGCGCCCTCGGGGGCGGGTTCGAGCAAGGCGGAAGAGGACGCGGAGACGCGCCTGCAGGAGGCCCTGCGCGCGCACGAGGCACTGGCCCACCGGGCGATCTTCGCCGCGTTCGGATTCGGGGACGAGGATCCTGAGAAGGTCATGCTCGAGTGCACCGAGGGCCGGCTGGGGATCGATCTCTTCTCGCGGGAGGCGCTTCGGGAGGCCGGGCTGGGGGCGATGGCCGGAGCGGCCGGCGGGGCCGCGGGCGGCGCCGCGATCGATCTCGCGGTCGGCGGCCTCAGCCTCGGGGCCGCGGCCCTGATCGGGGCGGTTCTCGGGGGGACCCTTGGTTCGAGTGCGACCCAGGGGCGTCGATGGATCCGCCGGGCGCAGGGGGCGAACGACCTTCGTGCCGGCGACGTGGTCCTCCGATTGATGCTCGCGCGAGGCGTCGACCTGGTCGGTGCCCTGACCACCCGTGGGCATGCGCACCTCGAGTCGGTCAGGATCCGGGGCCGGGACCTCGACCCCGGCTTCGTGAAGGACGTGCTCGCGGAACTCGGTCGTGCGAGGTCGAATCCCTCGTGGAGCGGCATCGGTCGAAGCCCCACCAACCACGCGGCGCGCAGCCGGCAGGTCCAGCGGGTCACGAGGCGCATCAGGGCCCGGCTCGAGGGGCTGGTGGACGAGGGCCCCTGATCCCACGGGTCGGGCCGGTTGGCCGCCCGCGCCGGGTTCGACCTAGCAGGTCACGTGATTCGCGGTACACTGGGTGCTTCCAGGGGCGATTAGCTCAGCTGGCTAGAGCGCTGCCGTCACATGGCAGAGGTCGGAGGTTCGAGTCCTCTATCGCCCATTGCCTCGCTGCCGGCGGTCGGAACCGGGGGACGCATCCGAGCGATGCCCCCTCGCCTCCACCGCCAGGGCGAGCCCCCGTTTCGGGGGCCCCCGCGGCACGGGACACGGCGCGCCACGGCCGGAGTCACGGAGGTATCCATGCTCTTCGATCTGTTCCTGTCCCCAGCCCTGGGGCTGGCCACCGTCGTTGCCGTCACGGGGACGGGCGGTTCGTCCGAATCCGCCGAGAACCTCCTCCAGAACGGCTCGTTCGAATCAGGGTTCGAGGGGTGGACCGCCAGCGGGCCGGTCTCCCTCGCCCCGCAGGGTTTCGCGGGGTCCACATCGGTCCGGATCGAGCCGGGACCTGGACTGACCGGGGAACTCCGCCAGACCGTCGAGGGACTGGTGCCGAGGGGACGGTACACGCTGGCCGCACGCGTGCGGACCAACGACCGGCTCAACCCGCCGGTGCTCGGGGTGCGAAACGGGGCACAGATCGACAAGGCCCTCGGCTGGATCGCCGTCGGCGAGGAGGATCGCTGGCTCGAGCGGAGGTTCGAGGTCCACGTCGAGGAGGCGGCCGACTCCCTGGAGGTGTACCTTCGCGGATGGCAGGCCGAACCGGGATCGGTCATCGAGTTCGACTCGATCAGGCTCTGGGAGGGGCGCCAGCCCCCGCCGCAGCCCGATCCGGGCGAGGCACCCTGGGCGGTCGCACCGCTGGTCGAGGTCGCGCCATCCCCGGGGGACCCGCTGCTGCGTGACGGCGGCTTCGGGGACCCTGCGGGGGGCGGCTGGGCGCTGGGGCTCAACGCGACGATCGAGACCACCGGATCGGGCAACGCGCTCCGCCTGCAGTCGACCGAGGACACGTCCCGGGCGACCCAGCCGATCACCGCCGTCCTGCCCCCCCACGGCCGCTGGACGGTGTCGGTCGAGACGAGGGTGGACCCCGGCGTGGTGGCCAGCCTGTACTTCACCGGATCCGGGGACACGGTGGCCAGCCGCTCGTTCGACCACACCGAGTGGCGGCGGATCGAGCTCCCGGTGGAGTCGGGGGCGCAGTGGGTGCGTGACGGCCGACTGACCCTCGAGAACTGGAAGGAGCAGCCGGGTTCAGCGTGGTACCGCGACCTCCGGTTCACGGCGGTCGGGGCGGAATGGAGGCCGACGCTGGACTCCCCCCCCACCCCCGCCCTCGAGGTGTTCCACGACGACTTCTCCAGCGGGACCCTGGACCCCGGCCGCTGGCTGGTCTCGAGCAAGGCCTGGGGGGGCGACAACGGCGGCGTGGCCCCGCGGAACGTGACCCTGGTGGAGGACTTCGACGAGGGAAGGCCGATCATCGCCCTGAGACTCGAGGCGCACGGCGACCACTACGAGGGGCCGCTGGTCCACAACGGGCGCCGGACGCGAGTGGGGGCGGCGATCGCGACCCGGGACTACTACGCATCGGGTCGCTACGAGGTCCGGGCGAGGATCGCCCCGGAGTACGGGACCTGCACCGCCTTCTGGCCGTTCCACTACATCGACCACCAGATGGCGGAGCCGGAGTACTGGCATGAACCGAACCCTCGCCGGAACACCGAGATCGACTGGGAGTTCCCGACCGACCTCGCCGGCGCCGACACCGGCAACTTCGCCTTCACCAAGGCACGGACGAACTCCTGGGGCGGGCAGTTCGGCGGGGAGGGCGGCGAGCACAAGGGTCGGAAGCTCCTCCGTGACGAGGACGGTGCGCTCCTGGACCTGGCGGCCGAGGCACTCGACGGCCGGTACCACACCTTCACGATCGAGTGGCGTTCGGGAAGCGACCTCGGTGACGAGGCGATCACCAGGTCCGAGGTGGGGTCGGTGCGGTGGCTCATCGACGGTCGGCTCGTCGACGAGCTGCAGGACGTTCCCTTCGGACAGGGCAACGTACCCTTCAGGGCGGCGCGGTTCTGGCTGGGCACGTGGTTCCCGGCCGCGGGCTACGGGGATCGCGTCGGTTGGACGGGCGATCCCGAATTCGGGGTCACCGCCGCCCACGTGGCCTGGGTGCGCATCACCCCCTTCGAATCCACTCGGGACCGGTGGGTGGACGAGACGGTCCCGAACCTCGCGTGGGCGGACCCCGGGGACTATCCGGAACCGATCGAGCCGTTGCCCGCGTCGGCGGGCGACCTCGACCGGGACGGCGTGGTGGACGGACGGGACCTCGCCATCCTGCTGCAGGCCTGGGGCGCAAAGGACCCGGTCGGGGACCTCGACGAGTCGGGGATCGTCGATGGCGCGGACCTCGCGATCCTGTTGCAGGACTGGAGCGGCTGAGGGCGTCGGTTCAGTCCGAGAGCTCACTCGAGCGACCGAGGCGTCGCCAGCGGTACCAGTTCCTGAGGTATTCCCACTCGTTGATGCCGGGCACCCCGCGCGCACGGTTGGCCCGACCGATCTTCATGGCGACGATCCAGTGGATGCGAACCAGCGACCAGGCCTTGAACAGCGAGAAGCTGGGGTCGTACATGTTGGTCGACTCGCTCCCCAGCCCGTTGGCCTCGATGACCGAGAGCCCCTCGCCGCGCTTCAGTGACTCGACGTCGCGGTAGCGCACGTCCAGCCGCCCGTAGTGGAACCCCGGCACCGCGGAGCAGACCTCGTCCAGCCAGGACTCGAGCGCCGGGGTCCGGAGGTGCTCCCCGTCCACGAAGAGGCATCCCTGCGCATGGTTCCCCGCACGCGTGAGCTGGACCTGCTCGTCGAGGGGGATGATCTCGTCCAGACGGGCCTCGAACCGCCGGAAGAAGACCTTGAACTGGAGGCGGAGTCGGGGGTCGTCGACGATGAGCTCCTTCAGGGTCCGGCGGCCGTCCCCCACCACCACCGGGAAGATCTTGTGGCAGAGAGTGAACAGTCGTCCTCGCTCCGACCCGGGAAGCCTCCACCAGAACAGTCCCACCTCGCCGGGCCCGGGGTGGTAGCGCTGGAGCACCACCGGGATCCTGGTCCCGGAGAGCCGATCGCGAAGCTCCGCGGCATCCGCGATGAGGTGGACGCCCGCTCCGCGCTGGCCTTCGTCGGGCTTGAGGATCATCGGCCAGCCCCACCCCCCCGACTCGACGCGGCGGACCGACGCCTCGACGTCCGCTCCCTCCGGATGCCGGAAGGAGGGTTCGACGGTGCCCTCCGGAAAGAGGTCCAGGACCCGTTGCTTGCTCTCCCCGATCGCGCCCCCGTCGGGCCAGCAGGGATCGACCGCGGTCGCGGTGCGCATGCAGCCCAGCCGGAGGTAGTTCACCGCGAACCAGGGCAGGATCGGACCGTAGAAGGCCCAGGGCGACCAGAATTCCCAGCGGACGAGACGCGAGCAGAACACCCTGAGGTGCAGCCGACCATCGGCGGTGAAGCTCAGCGAGACCACGTGGAGGACGACCAGCATCAGGAGTCCCACCACGATCCATGGCAGCACTCCGTCGCCGAAGACCCTCTGGAAGGGACCGAGGATCGTCCCTCCGAGCAGTGCGGTGCCGACCACCAGGAACGGGACCCAGATGGTCACCGCCAGCGCGGTCCAGAGGCAGAAGCGAAGCCCGCTCCCCCGGGCCGCACCGATCGCGAGGTACAGGGGGACCCGGGTTCCCGGCATGAAGCGGCTGGCGAGGATCGCGGTCCAGCCGTGGGCGTCGAACCAGGACCGCAGGCGTTCGGCACGACCCGGTGGGAGGCGACGAGCGAGCCAGCCCCAGGAAGTGAGTGCCCGACCCGCGTAGCGCCCGATCAGGTAGAGCCCGACGTCCCCGAGGAAGATCCCGAGCATGCAGGCCAGCACCCCCGGGACCGGGGCCACGCTCCCGGAGCGGATGAGCAGTCCCACCGCGATGCTGGTCGGATCCTCGAGGACGAAGGTCCCCAGCACGATCAGCACCATCTTCCAGAGGACGCTGGCGGAGGGATCGAACTCGATCCCGGGAAGGGGGAGCACCGAGGCGCCGGGGGGCGACCCCGGGTCGGCGAACAGGAGCAGCAGGGTCTCGAGCATCATCCGTCGACCACGGAAGCGGATCGCCGTCGTGACCCGCGAGCGACGGGGAGCCGGAAGGATTCGGGAGTCGGCGATTCCCGGGGCGGGGCGGGGTGATGACTCAGGCGGACCTCGGCCTCACCGACCTCGATCACCGTCCAGCTGACGGTGAGGGCATCGGCCCTGGACATGTCCACCGAGCAGTCGTCCCGGTCCTCGAACCGGAGCCGGTGGTAGGCGTCCTGCGCCTCGGCCCCGACCCGGGCCCCGGCGGGGAGCATGCGGTTGAAGGCCTCCTCGCGCAGGGGTTCCACCACGTGGTCCCCGAGCCCCGAGGAGCACCTCATGAACGGGGCCTCGAGCGGACCGAGTGCGGGGGTGACGCCGCCGGCGGCACCGGTCGCCTCCAGGACTCCGAGCCCGTCGCTGACCACCAGTCGGAAGGGTCGCCGCACGGCCTCCGCCAGGGCCGGGAGCCGGGAGCCGGCCTCCGCGAGGGAGCGTGCGGGGAGCAGCCCGGGAATCAACCGGCCGCGACTGAGGCCGCCCTCGTGGCCCGGATCGTGCGCCCGCGGATTGACGTTGAGCAGGCAGAACACCAGCCCGTGCTCGGTGACCGCGATCCAGGTGCCGCCGCCCTGTGGATCACGGGGCAGGATGCTCCGGGTGCCCTCGTGGTCCTCGAACCGGGGAGGGGTGCCGGGGGTCCGGTCCCGCTGCTCGTCGCGACTGAACGCGACCCGGAAGTCAACGGCGGACGGGCCGAGCGAACTCCGGGGCAGGATCGTCAACGTGCACATCAGCTGTCCTGGTCGGCCGCCAGCGTGGCAGGTGCCCGGCCGAGGTCATGCTCCATCGACGCCCCGAGGTACTCGGCATGCGCCGCCATCAGGGCCAGGTGGTGGACGGTGTGGTGGAAGACGTAGAGGGTCTCCCGGGCGCCGGTGGAGTCGAAGAGCTGTTCGGGGTGCTCGGGACTCACCATCGCCAGCACCCGGACGGGGTCCGCGAGGGCCGATGGATCGAGGGCCAGGACCTGCTCCCGGCGGTTGGAACAGGTCTCGAGCGCGTACCCGCGATCGGCCTCGATCCGGGTGCCGCGTTCACGGCGGTCGTACCGGATCTCGCGAACCGGCTCGCCGTCCTGCAGCCCGAGCAGCAGGGCGTCGACGTGGTCGACGCAGTGGCGGACGTGCGAGGCGATGGGACTCGAGAAGCCCTTCATGCCGGCACGGGTGTACTGGTCGTCAGAAAGCCGCTGGATGAGGCCGTGCAACTTGCCGAGGGCCGAGGCCAGCGCGGTGCTGGATCTCGCTGCTTCGGATGAGGACTGCTCTCGTACGCCCATGTTCGGGACCTCCTGGTGCGAGATAGGATACCAGCAACGATCCCGGGGGGGTGGGAACCCGATTGGGCGGCGAGGAGGCTGGTTCGACGGCCGCGAGCGGTCCGGGGAATCACTCGAGCGGCATTCGCTGCAGCGAGAAGCGAAGTCGGAGGGAGTTCGAGACCACGGACAGGCTGCTCAGGCCCATGGCCAGTCCCGCGACCAGCGGCCCGTGCAGGCCCAGGAGACCGAAGGCGGCGGCGGGGATCGCGCAGGTGTTGTAGAGCAGCGAGAGGACGAGGTTCTGGCGGATCGTCCGCCGGGTCGCCCGGGCGATGGTGATGGACTCGATGGTGCTGAGCAGGCGATCCCCGGGGATGACGACGTCCGCGGACTCGACCGCGACGTTGGCACCGGATCCGATCGCGATCCCCACCCCCCCGCGTGCGCCCGCCTCGGCGAGGGCCGCGGCGTCGTTGATGCCGTCGCCCACCATCGCCAGACGGCGCGGGTCGCGGCGCAGGAACTCGACCTTCGCCTCCGGCGAGCACTCGGCGTGGATCGCGGCCTCGCCGAGCCCCAGCTCCCGGCCCAGCGAGCGTGCGACCCCGACGCGATCCCCCGTGAGCAGGTCGGGTTCGAGCCCCATCCCCCGGAGTCGCTCCACCAGCCGCGGGGCCTCGGGACGAGTCCGGTCACTGAAGGTGATGAAACCCACGGGCGCTTCGTCGCGGACCAGCACCGAGCAGGTGGTCGCCTCCGGTGGTTCCACGGCCTCGACCCACCCGCGGCGGCCGGCGACCGCGAGGGAGACCAGCTGCCAGCGGGCGCCCTCGAGGCGACCGGACAGGCCGACGCCGGGCTGCTCCTCGATGGACTCCGCGACGGGCGCGTTCAGTCCCCGGCCGAGGAGCTCGGAGGCGATCGCCACCGAGAGCGGGTGGTTGGAACCGCGGGCCAGGGACCCCGCCCTGCGCAGCACGTCGTCCTCGGCCTCGAGGACCTCCGGACGTCCCTCGGTCAGGGTCCCGGTCTTGTCGAAGCAGAACCCCTCGACCGTCGCCGCACGCTCGAGGGCGTCGGCCGATCGCACCAGGATGCCCCGTTGGCTGGCGGCACCGGAACCGGCCATGATCGCGGTGGGCGTCGCCAGCCCGAGGGCGCAGGGGCAGGCGATCACCAGGACGGTCACGGCGTTGACCACCGCGTGCTGGAGTCCGTTCGCCGGGGCGAGGACCAGCCAGAGCACGAAGGTGGTGGCGGCGATCACCAGGACGATCGGCACGAACACCGAGGCGACGGTGTCGACGAACTTCTGGATCCGACTCTTGGAGGCCTGCGCCGCCCGGACGATCTCGACGATGCGGGAGAGGCTGGTGGAGTTCCCGTCCACCGTCGCCCGCACGGTGACCAGGCCGTTGGTGCTGATGGTCCCGGCCAGCAGTTCGTCGCCCTCCGATCGCTCGACCGGAAGGGGTTCGCCGGTGATCGAGGACTCATCCACCGCCGTCGCACCGCGGACGACCAGGCCGTCCACCGGCACCCGCTCCCCGGGACGCACCCGCAGCAGGTCCCCCGGCACCACCTGGGAGGTCGGGAGCCGATCACCCCGGTCCGCGTCGGGCGAATCAACGCGCTCGACGTGATCCGGCTGGAGTTCGAGGAGGGCCCGGAGGGCTCCCCCCGCCTGCGCGGTGGTGCGGGCCTCGAGGAAGTGCCCCAGCGAGATGAACGCGAGCAGCCCGGCGGCATCCATGAAGTAGGTCGCGAGCTGGTGGGTGCCGGAGGAGGTCTCGAGGATGAGCACCACCAGCGAATAGACGTAGGCGGAGATCACCCCGATCGAGACCAGGGTGTCCATGTTGGAGGTCTTCGCGCGGAGGGCCTCCCAGGCCGACTGGAAGAACGCCCAGCCCACGTAGATGAACGAGACCGAGGCGACCCCGGCCAGGATCCACCGGAGCGCGGGGTCGTCGTGGGTGGAGGGACCGAACCAGTGCATGGCGGCCAGCGGGATCCAGATGCCGACCCCGACGAGGGTCCGGAGGCGCCAGCGATCCACGCGGGCACGGACCCTGCGATCCAGGTCGTCGCGTTCATCCGCGAGCGAACGGGACTCCGCGATCGGGACCGCCTCGAATCCGGCGTCGCGCACCGCGCTGGCGAGCCGTTCCGACTCGAGCCCGGACCCGGTGACCCGCGCGGTGGAGTCCGCGAGACTGACCATCGCATCCTCGACCCCGTCGACGGAACGGAGTGCGCGTTCGACGTGGCTGACGCAGGACGAGCAGTGCATCCCGCCGACCTCGAGCCGAATCGAGTCCGGGGGGGCGTCGGCCTTGGTGGGGACGGGATTCATGTCTCGGTCATTCTGAGTATCCTGCATCCAGTCATCGACGCATCCATCATGCCACGAGTATAGAGCCGCCGACCATGTCCATACACGAACTCGCGGGCAAGCCCGCGCCCCGCGAACTGCTGATCTCCGTGGAGAAGCTCTGCGAGGACTACCTCGGCACGACGCCCGATCCCGGCGTGGCGGAGGAGCGGGTGGCCTTCGGGACCAGCGGGCACCGGGGTACCCCGGGACGCAGGACCTTCACCGAGGACCACATCCTCTCGATCACCCAGGCGATCTGCGACTACCGCTCGGCCAACGGGATCGACGGCCCGCTGCTGATGGGCAAGGACACCCACGCACTGTCGGGAGTCGCCCAGTCGACCGCGGTGGAGGTGCTGCTGGGCAACGGCGTGGAGACCCGCATCCAGGCGGAGGATCGGCCGACCCCGACGCCGGTGGTCTCGCATGCGATCCTCGAGCACAACCGCGACCGGACCGCGGGACTCGCCGACGGGATCGTCATCACGCCCTCCCACAACCCCCCGGAGGATGGCGGGTTCAAGTACAACGCGGTCAACGGCGGGCCCGCGGACACCGTGGCGACCAGCTGGATCGAACGACGTGCCAACGAGATCCTCGAGGGTGGGAACGGGTCGGTGCGTCGGGCCTCCCGGGAGGGTGACTCCCGTCACCTCCTGCGGGAAGTCGACCTTCACGGCCCCTACATCGCGCAGCTCGACCAGGTGATCGACCTGGAGGTGATCCGCGAGGCGGGCACCCGCATCGGGGTCGATCCGCTGGGCGGCGCCTCGGTGCCGTTGTGGGCCCCCATCGCGGAGCGGTACGGGCTCGACCTCGTGGTGACCAACGACCGGATCGACGGGACCTTCGGGTTCATGCACGTGGATCGCGACGGGAAGATACGCATGGACTGCTCGAGCCCGCACGCGATGGCCGGGCTGCTGGAGCTGGCGAACGGGTACGAGGTGGCCTTCGGCAACGATCCCGATGCGGACCGGCACGGCGTGGTGGTCCCGGGAAGGGGGCTGCTGAATCCCAACCACTACCTCGCGGTGGCCATCGACTACCTGCTCGCGACCCGCGATCGCTGGCGGGACGCCGCGGGGATCGGCAAGACGATCGTGACCAGCGGGATGGTCGACCGGGTCCTTGGACGACACGGGCGCGTTCCCTACGAGGTGCCGGTCGGCTTCAAGTGGTTCTCGGGCGGTCTCTTCGAGGGCAGCCTGTGCTTCGGGGGGGAGGAGAGCGCCGGGGCCTCGTTCCTGAGGTTCGACGGAAGCCCCTGGTCGACGGACAAGGACGGGATCATCCTCTGCCTCCTCGCGGCGGAGATCACCGCCCGGACCGGGACGGATCCCGGCGGGCACTACGCGGCGCTGGAGGCGGAGTTCGGGGCACCCGTGTACCGGAGGATCGACGCTCCCGCCGACCTCGGTCAGAAGGCACGCCTGAAGGGCCTCTCGGAGGCGGACGTGCGTGCGGACGAACTGGCGGGGGAACCGATCACCGCGAAGCTGGTCGAGGCGCCCGGGAACGGGGCCCCGATCGGCGGGTTGAAGGTCACCACCGAGCAGGGCTGGTTCGCCGCCCGGCCCAGCGGCACCGAGGACATCTACAAGATCTACGCGGAAAGCTTCCGCGACGAGGACCACCTCGAACGGCTGCTCGAGGATGCACAGTCCCTGGTGGACGCGGCACTGGGCTGAGCCCGCACGCGATCAGGCCCGCCAGCCCCAGTCCACGATCCGGTTCGTGAAGGTGCCGTCGGAGTACAGGTCGATGATCGCGTAGGCGGGGGGGAACTCGTCGCGGGGGCCGTCCCACCACGCCCCGCACACCGCGTGGTTGCAGGCGTAGGTGACCCCGAGGTACCGCACCACGTCGGCCAGGTGCACGTGCCCGGAGACGCAGAGCCGGACCCCGGGATGGCGGTGGAAGAGGTCCTTGATGCGCCGGGCGTCGATGTGCATCCAGGCCCCGGGGACCCTCCAGTCGCCGCTCTGCTCGTTGTCGCCGTCGAGGAAGGTGCAGGCCGCGAGGATCGGGATGTGGCTGGCCACCAGCACCGGGCGGTCGGCGGGGGTCGACGCCAGCGTCCGCTCGAGCCACTCGAACTGCGCCTGGTCCAGGCGGGCGGTGTACCCCCCTCCCCCCTCGACCGGATGGGTCGAGTCCAGGACGATGATCCGCCAGCCGCCTCGATCCACGACGTAGTACGCGGACGCGAGGTCGAAGACCTCCATCGCCCAGCGCTTGCCGTAGCCCGGATCCGACGGGGTCACCCCGTGATCGGCGGAGTTCCAGCCGTAGACGTCGTGGTTGCCGATGACGTTGATCATCGGGAGGGAGCACTCGTCCTTCATCACCGAGCGCCAGAGTTCGAACAGCCGGGTCGATCGGGAGCGGTCCGCGCTCATGACGTCCATGACCTGGTCGCCGCCGTTGAGGACCAGGTCCGGCGAGAAGTGCTCCTGGGCGTGGCGAAGCGCGGCGGACAGCCCACCCACCGCCTGCTTCTCCGGCTGGAGGTGGACGTCGCAGAAGTGGGCGATGCGCACGGACCGGGTGCGTCCCGCCGGAGGCGGGCCCGGTTCGGCGGGTGGGTCGTCGTCGGCCAGGAACGCCCCCCCCACCAGCGGAAGGCCCGCGGCCAGGAAGTGACGTCGATCGAGTTCGGGAGGGTCCGGGCTCATCGCACCAGACTACGGTGCGGGCGTGAGCGCGCGGGGGCGGGGTCCTGAATCGGCTTCAGAAAGTCCACCCCAGGCCCAGGATCAGCTTGAGGTCGTTGCCGGTCTCGTCGGCCCCGGGCTGGGAGTCGTAGATGTTGAGGACCGAGGCGTTGAAGGTGAGCGGGGAATCCTCGAAGAGCTTCAGGGCGTAGACCGCGGAGAGGGTGAGCAGGTAGTTGTCGAAGTCGCTGACGTCCGGGGCGAAGGAGAGGGATCCGGTGAGGCTGGAGCGGGGGTCGATCGTCCAGTCGGTGTTGACCTCGAACAGCAGCTGCGTGTCCCAGGAGCGGTCGCTCTCGCCGTACTCGTAGGTGCCGCCGGCGCCGAGGCGGAGCTGGGTCTTGAGGTCCTCCTGCTTGATGATCGCGTATCCGAAGCCCCCGTAGGGACTGACCCGCTGCTCCCAGATCTCGAACTGGTCCCACTGGTAGGTGCCCTTGGCGAAGATGCTCCAACGCTGCGCCTTCGAGAGGAACCAGGTCTGGTCGGCGACCACGATCACGTCGTTGTCGGTGACCGCCGTCTCGTCGCGGGAGTAGAAGTACTGGCCGTTGAGGCTGAACTTGCTCAGTTCGGTGTCGTACTTGATCGTGCCCCCGACGTTGAGGGTGAGGTTCTTGGTGGAGGCGTCCGCGTAGGTCATGCCGATGTTGAGGGACCCCGAGAACGGTCCGGCGGGCTTGTCCTGCTTGACCTTCTCCACCGCGCTGGACGCACTGTCGGCCCGGTCGGGGTCGGGGGCCTTTCCGGTCCTGGGGTCGAGCTCGTCGACCGAGTCCACCTGATCGCGGGGTAGGGTCACGGTGCCCAGTATCGGGGACTTGATGACAATGGAGTCGTCGTTCTCGCGGGTGAGCGATCCGCGGATGACGTCGCCGTTCTTGAGGCTCACGGACACCTGCTTCGGGGTCGAGCCCTCCTGCGGGGAGTCGGTTCCGGACTGGGCACCGGCCCGGGGGAGGCAGTCGGGGAACGCGAGCAGCGCGACGAGGAGGAGGCAACGAGGTCCGAGCATGCAGGGCACCTTCCGGGAGGGAGGTGACAGGCTAGCACCTGACGGGGGACCGTGTGCCGGGGCGGGGATCAGTCGTTCTGGTCGGGATCGGACTCGGGGTCCTCGGGGACCTCCTCGATGTTCCGCCAGAGCACGGTGACGAAGAACAGGGACACGCCACCAAGGACCAGGCCGACCGTCGCGCCGAGGGCCACCAGCACCAGGAATGAAGTGTTCGACTCGTCCAAGGGGTCTCCGATCGTGTCGTGGTCGGACATCATATCGGAAGGATCGCCCGGGTTCCAAGAGGAATGGGTGCAGGCGTGGTGATCGCGGAGGGTGGCGGCTAGAGGGCCAGATAACAGACGCTGGTGATCAGGAGGGCGCCACCGAGGTTGAGGCACAGACCCTCGAGGTTCATGCGGCGCATGGGGATCAGCCCGGTGCTGTACACGACGGCGTTGGGTGCGGTGGCCACCGGCATCATGAAGGCGCAGGAGGCGCTCATCGCGGCGGGGATCATGAGTCGCGCGGGATCCATCTGCGCGGCCTGCGCGACGCTGGCCAGGATGGGCATCAGGAGGACGGTGATCGCGGTGTTGCTGGTGACCTCGGTCAGGAAGGTGACCAGCAGGCAGATGATCAGGATCATCAGGAACACCGGGAACTCGGTGATCCCGACCAGCTGGCCGGCGATGAGGTCGCTGAGGCCCGAGGCGACGAAGCCCCGGGCCAGCGCGATCCCCCCCCCGAACAGCAGGAGGATCCCCCAGGGGATGGTGGAGGCGCTCTTCCAGTCGAGCAGCCGCGACCGGTTGCCGTCGGGGACCAGGAACATCACCACCACCATGAGGGCGGCGATGGTCGAATCACCGATCTGCCGCGGCCCGGATCCCAGGAGGCCGGTCCAGCCGCCCCCGGGGTTGGACCTGAAGATCCAGAGCGCGGCGGTGATCGCGAAGACCGCGAGCACACGTCGCTGGGCCGTGGTCCAGGGGGTCCGCGCGGGCAGAGGGATGCCGGAACCCCCGGTGAGTCCGCGGGTGAGCCACAACCACATCAGCGGCAGGAACAGCACCACCACCGGGACCCCGATCAGCATCCAGCGGGAGAAGGACCACGGGGTGAGCGCCGGATCCCCCCCCTGCTCGATCAATTCGTCGAAGGCCCCCATGAAGATCAGGTTGGGGGGCGTCCCGATGGGCGTGCCGATGCCGCCGAGGTTGGCGGCGAAGGCGATGCCCAGCAGCAGGGGCACCGCGACGCGGTCGTCGCGCAGCACCTTCAGGATCGCCAGCGCCACCGGGAGCATCGCCAGGGTGGTCGCGGTGTTGCTCACCCACATCGAGATGAACGCGGTCGCGACCATCATTCCCATCACCAGTCGGCGGGGACTGTCGGAACCGACGATCCGCATGATCAGGAGCGCGAGCTTCTCGTGGGCTCCGGACTTCTCCATCGCCTTCGAGAGCATGAATCCGCCCAGCAGCAGCAGGATCAGGTAGTGACCGTAGGCATTGGCCACGCTGGCGCGGTCCAGCACCCCGGAGAGCGGCAGCATCGCGAGGGGGATCAGGGAGGTGGCGGGGATGGGGATCGGCTCCGTGACCCACCAGGCCGCGCAGAGCACGGTGGTGGCGGCGACCCAGCAGACCGGTCCCGGCTGGCCGGACAGGTGCAGCAGGATCCCGGCCAGGAGGGAGAGCGCGGGACCGATGAACAGCATCGCGGTCCGGAACGGGGTTTGTTCGACGTCGAACTTCACGGTCCGCCGGTCACTCGTGACCGGTGATGGGTCGGAGGGTGACCTTCCGGAACTCGATCGGCACCCCCTCCGACTGGAGGGCGATGGATCCCTTCACCAGCGCGCAGCCGGTGGCGGTGTTCTGCACCAGTCCGTTCACCTTGAGCTCGAGCTCGCCTCCGTCGAGGGTGATCTCGTAGCGGTTCCACTGTCCGAGCGGCTTCTCGTTGCTGGGCGCGCTCTTCCTGGTCCGCCGGCCGGAGACCCGCTCCTTGACGGTCTTCATGGGAAAGTCGCCGATGTTCCAGATGTCGCCCGCGTCACCCGAATTGAGCTGGGCCTCGATGGACTTCGGCCATACGTTGTCAGGTCCGTCGAGGCGCATCAGCACCCCGCTGTTCCCCCCACCGGAATCCGGGTCGAACCGCCACTCCACGACCAGCCGGAAGGACTCGTACCGGGCCCGGGTCCGGATGTAGCCGATCGGGCGGCCGGTGCACTTCAGCAGCCCGTCCTCGACCCGGAACGCCTCGGAGGGATCGGTCGAACCACCGACGAAGAAGGCCGTCCAGTCGTCGAGGTTCGAGCCGTTGAAGAGTTCGACGGGTTCGCCGAGGACCGGTTTTCCGGGGTGATCCGCGGGTTTCGCGGCGGGATCCGGAGCGGGCTTCTCCTGCGCGGGACCGGAGCAGGCCAGGAGTCCCAGCAGGGCGATGAAGGGCAGCAGCAGCGTGTGGTTCCTCATGCGCTGAGCATACCCGGTGGACCGGACTTCGTCAGATCGTCTGCAGGGGGCCGTCCGAGTCACCGAAGGAATCGGCATCGACCCCCATCCGCTGGAGCATCGAGACGAAGAGGTTGCACATCGGGGTGCCGGGGTCGTGACGCACCAGCCGTCCCGGGGACAGGGTCCCCCGGCCCCCGCCCGCGAGGATCACCGGCAGGTCCTCGTGGTTGTGCCGGTTGCCGTCGGCGATGGCGCTCCCGAACAGCAGCATGGAATTGTCCAGCAGGGTGCCGTCGTGCTCCTTCACGGATTCCATCTTGTCGAGCAGGTCCAGCAGGACCTCGCTCTGGTAGTGGTTGATCCGGCGGATCTTGTCGATCATCGCGGGATCCCCCTTGTGGTGGGAGAGGTGGTGGTGCCCCTCGTCGACGCCGATGAAGGGATACCTTCGATTCGAGCCCTCGTTGGCGAGCATGAACGACGCGATCCGG
>MDTG01445649.1_pt1 | contig 29560 bp, 27 predicted proteins | sample 811421 | NCBI WGS metagenome assembly MDTG01 (sample SAMN05326645, study PRJNA326480) | marine metagenome | isolation source: seawater | place: Pacific Ocean: South East | collected 2011 | reverse complement strand
CAAAAATAGATATCGAGGATGGAGGAATCGTAACTATCGCATCTCATGATGGTGCTGCTGCTGAAGAAGCGCAAAAGATTATTGAAGGACTCACGAGAAAAGTTCATGAAGGGGAAATTTTCTCTGGTGTTGTAACCAGGATAATACCTATTGGGGCTTTTGTAGAAATTCTTCCAGGGAAAGAAGGCATGGTTCACATATCTCAATTATCTGAAGCAAGGGTAGAAAGAGTTGAAGATGTTGTAAGACAAGGAGATGAAGTGACAGTTAGGGTGCGAGAGATAGATAGTAGGGGGAGAATCAATCTTACCTTAAGAGGTGTTTCACAAAATAATGGCATGTCATATCCAGAACCAACACCAACCCCCGTAGCTCCTTTAAATTAAAACTTAAATCGAAAATATATTATATTCTTCGATTATTTTTTTAACTTGTAGGCAAATATCTCCGTGTATCTGTTTATTATTTGATGCAATAATTATTCCAGGATGTTCAAATGATTTACTGTTGTATGTAAGATTTTGATTATTAATATTAGTAATTGCTCCTCCTGCAGCTCGTAGGATTGCTTCAGGTGCTGCAAAATCCCAATCCTTAGGTGAACTTTGCTCAGGCAAACTTAAAGTTATATAAATGTCACTTTCACCTCTAATTATAGAGCTAATCTTGCAACCAATACTACCCATAACTATAACTTTTTTGAAATTAACTTTATGAATCAATTCTTTTAATTTGTCATTTCTATGATTTTTGCTCATTACCAATGTCATTTCATTTAATTGTTTTTTTCGTGTGATATAAAATTCTCTTCTTAATCCTTCTCTATTTTCACAAAGAACCGTCTCACTACTTGATATCCACAATTCATTTCTCTCTGGTATTAAAACAATGCCTAAAATAGGTTTTTGTTTATAGTTTAATGCTAAATGCATTGCGTAATTTCCAGTACCCTGAATAAAATCTTTAGTCCCATCTAAGGGATCTAAAACCCACAACCAATCTGCATTCACATCACAGAAAAAATCCTCTATTTTGACATTTTCTTCACTTAATATTTCCCAAGCAGTATTTTTATATTTATCTTTTATTCTTTGAATAATTAATTCATTCACCTTAAGATCAGCAATTGTAACTGGATTTTGAAGATTATTATTCTTGATAATGTCACTTTCTTGACTGACATCTTTAATAAGTTTTGAATAAAACAACAAAATATCTGCAGCTTCCCAGCTGAAAATCCTTAGATCATCGATAAGATTATTAATATTAACTCCAAAAGGCAGCTTAATCACAACATGAAAAATAATTATTCATTATCTCATAGAAATCAAGAACCAGAAAGTAGAGTTTTATATATGGTTGGCACACCAATTGGGAATTTGAATGATTTATCCTATCGGGCAATAAACATTCTTAAAAATGTTTCTCTAATCGCCTGCGAGGATACTAGACATACAAAAAAAATAATGAATAAATTTAATATATCAAATAAACTTATCAGTTTTAATAAGCATAATTCATTAATCAAAATTCCAAAAATAATAAAAGATCTAAAAGAAAATAAATCTATTGCACTTGTAAGCGATGCTGGGATGCCTGGCATTTGCGACCCAGGGGAAGATATAGCAAGAGCAGTTAAATCAGAAGGACTAGATGTTATCTGCATACCAGGTGCTTGCGCCGCTATAACAGCACTTATCTCTAGCGGAATGCCCTCTTCAGGTTTTGTATTTGAAGGTTTCTTACCAAAAAAGAAAAATGAAAGAGAAAACATTCTTTCAGAAATTAGTCAGTACGAAAAGACAACAATAATTTTTGAATCCCCTCATCGTCTAAAGAAACTTCTTAGAGAATTATTTGAATATTGTGGAGGAGAAAGAGAAATTATTATTACCAGAGAGTTGACAAAAAAATTTGAAGAACATATTGGAAACACTATAAAGAATGCAATCAATTTTTTTGAAGAGCAGGAAGTTAAAGGAGAAATAACAATAGTTTTAAAAGGAAGCGAAAGAAGAAAGGACTCTAAGTGTGATGAATCAAAGCTTAAAAATGAGCTAAAGGAATTAATTGATGCAGGTTTAAGTAAATCTTCAGCTTCTAAATATCTAGCAAAAAAAAATGGTGTTAAAAAAAGTTTAATATACAATTTAAATTAATATTTATAATAAAATCAGAATATGGTTACATTAGTTAGAAAAATATTATTCTCATTTTTATTTAATTCTTCCTTGTTTTTTGTATTAATAATTGGAATCCAAAATAGTAGTAATAAGAGTAAGGTTAATTTGTTAGTGAATGAGACAATAAATTTACCTACTGGATTTATAGTGGGAACCAGTTTTATAAGTGGATCAATCATTGGAACCTCTTTAGGTAACATGAGATCCTCTAAAAAAAGATAAGTTTATAGAGCTATTAGTTTATCAGCGCTAACTATCCTTGATATTCCTTTAGATAGAAGACTAGTCGCAGCAATTTTAAATACGTCTGTATTAGGGACTTTTATCACTTTTTGCTCCTTATTACAAAGCCTTTTGGCAACCTTTATATCATAAAAAACTTCAATAGTTTTTCTATTCAAATCATCTTCAGGCAGAAATTCCCATTCTGGATAATCCCCTAATAACTTTGTTTCTAATTCAATTTTTTTGTCAACAATCATATAAACAGTTTTGGGGAATTCGATTTCTGCTATTGGTACAGAAGAGACTTCTTTTCTTGATGAATGATCAATTTCATAATCAATGGGACTTATTTCCAAGAATGGAGAGACTTGATAAGTATCATCTTCCTTTAAATTTTTATTAAAATTTTCTATCTTAGAAGAATAATTATAAGAAATATCTGAGTTGGAGTCATTATTAATTTCTCCTTTTTCAACAGTTTTAAGCTTATTATTAGCTTTATTGGTTTTGATTAATTTTTTAAAGCTTTCCTCTCCTAGATTTATCTTAAGAATCCTTGTTATCGTTAACTTTGAACAACTAAAATTTTCTGAAAGAAAGTTAACGACTGCCCCATTTTTGAAACTTTCTATTATTTCTTTTTTTTGTTTTTCTGTAAGTCTCTTAGCCAACTTTAATAAGTAATAATCATTAATATTCTAAATAAAATTTCTAGCAAAAGAACCCATCTAGAAATTCTTATTAACTAAATAATATGGAAAAAAATATTTTGATTGTTTAGGCCATTACATTCAGATATAATAATCAAATGCTTCCTTAGCTCAGCTGGATAGAGCAACTGCCTTCTAAGCAGTGGGCCGCAGGTTCGAATCCTGCAGGAAGCGTAAAATGCGACTTATAAGTGAATGAAGATTTATAAAACCATGAAATCTATCTTGAGTTATTTAAAAAAGATAATTTTTAAATTCTTTTATTTTAAAAATAACAGCTTTAATAGCTCTATTATTTAAATAATTTATGTTAAAAATTAAAATAAGATTTAGATGAAATTTTTACAATCAATTAAAAATTTAAAGGGAGGTAATAATGAATTTAAATATTTTAATGTGGGTATTTTCCTTCTTCCATCAGTTCCATTAATTTCATCGATAATACTTTTATTAACAGCAATATCAACATCTTTAAAGAAAAAGAATTACTTCAGGGATATTTGGAATTTACCATTTATTTTAAGCACTTTTTTAATGATCATTAGTTGTATCTCTAATTCAATTTTTAGAGAAGAAATTTATAAAAATTCCTATAGCTTGGAACAAATTTGGATAGGGCTATTTAATTGGATTCCATATTTCTGGCTTTTTTGGGTATTTCAAAATTTTTCTTTGAATCATATTCATAGACAAAAAATTTGTTTTCTTTTACTAAGTGGAAGTATTCCAGTATTAATAAGCGGAATGCTCCAATACTTTTTTAAGTTGCATGGACCATTTGTATTTATAGGTGGTTTAGTTACCTGGTACTCCAGAGAAATTGATTTAGGAGACGGAATGACAGGCTTATTCAATAATGCAAATTATTTAGGTATGTGGCTTAACATCTTGTGGCCTTTTTCTTTAATGTTTTTCCTTGAAAATCGTAAAAATCTGAAAAAAAGTTTAGCAACAATAACTATTATGATTTTAGTACTTTGTTGCACAATTCTTACTTTTTCAAGAAATGCTTGGTTAGGTTTAATAATAGGAACAATTTTACTTTTAGGTAAAAAGAGTCTTCGATGGGTGTTGCCTTTAATACTATTAGCAAGCTTTCCTATTATAATGGGATTAGGTTTATTCCCTAATCCAAACATAACAGAGCTAGGACAAAACATAGTTCCTAATAGGGTTTTACATCAATTTATAGATATCAATTTCGCTAATTTATCCGCTTTACCTAGAGTACAAATATGGAATGAATCAATTAATTTAATATCGCAAAAACCATTTTTAGGATGGGGTTCAGCATCATTCCCAATATTATTTGGCATTAAGAATAATTCAACATTTTTTGGGCACACCCACAACCTGCCATTAGAGATTTCTATAAGTTTTGGGATTCCTGCTGCACTAATTTTAATAACATCAATTATTCTCATAATAAACAAGTCAAAAATAAAAATTTTCACTTCAAATAATAAAATTAATCAAATTTCCTTTGATAAAGCATGCTTTGTATCAACCTTTTTAATATTTTTCTCTCACATGTTTGATATTCAATATTTTGACATAAGAATAGGGTTAACTTTTTGGATTTTATTAGGGGCATTAAAAAATATTTTTAAAAACCCGCAAAATATTTAAAATAAAATTTCTACTCTATCTTCCATAATTATCTTTAAATCTAACAATATCATCTTCTCCTAAATAATCACCACTTTGAATTTCAATTAAAATTAGTGGTACATTCCCATTATTAGTAAGTCTGTGTTTTGAGCCTTTTGGGATATAAGTACTTTGATTCTCGTTTAAAGAAAATTTTCTTTCATTAATTTCTACAAGAGCGCTTCCTTTAACCACTACCCAATGTTCAGATCTTTGTTTATGTAATTGGAGTGATAAAGAGGCACCTACTTCCACCACTATTTTTTTTACTTTCCAATTATCCTCTTCCGCAAGATTTAGATAATTACCCCATGGTCTAAATCCTTTTTTATGTTCACTTCCTTCAACATAATTATATTTATTTAATTTTCTAGTAATCTTTTTTACCTCTTGATCAAATTCTTTATTTGATATCAATATTGCATCATTAGTTTCTATAATAGTAAGATTATCAATTCCCAAGCCCACCACTAATCTTTCATTACTTCTTATATAAGAATCTTTTACATCACTAATCATTACCCTACCTTGAGAAACATTATTATTTTCATCTTTTTCTTCAAGATCCCATAATGCTCTCCAACTTCCAATATCACTCCAACCGATATCACATGGAATTACCACAGAAGATTCTGTCTTTTCCATCACTGCTATGTCTATAGAAATATTTTGGCATTTGCTGAATTCTTCTTTATCCAACCTTGTAAAAGATAAGTCTCTCTTACTTTTATTTAATGCTTCTGAACAATATTTAATAAGTTCAGGGTTAAATTTCTCTATTTCATTGATTATTGCTTTTGTTTTAAACATAAACATTCCACTATTCCAAAGATAGTTACCATTAGAAACAAATTCTTCGGCTTTTTTCTTATTTGGCTTTTCTAAAAAACTTCTAATTGAGTATCCTTTTCTTGAATTAATATTGAATTCTTCAGCAACCTCAATGTAGCCAAAACCAGTTTCAGGTTTAGTTGGAACAATTCCAAAAGTTACTAAAAATCCTCTATCCGAATAATTATGAGCATTTCTTAAACAATCGAAAAATTTAGCCTCATCTTTTATGTCATGGTCTGCTGCTAAGATCAATAAATTTTTTTCAGGATGAGTAATTTCAATATTTAAAGCCGCAATTGCAATTGCTGGAGCTGTATTCTTTCCACAAGGTTCTAAAATTATTGAATCAGGTTCTACATCTACCTCTTTTAATTGATTGAGCACAATAAAGCGATGTTCCTCGTTGCAAATTAAAATAGGTTTTTCAATATTCTCAAATTTCGTTATTCGCTTAATTGTGTTTTGCAGTAGGGAAGTCTTTGTACCTTTTTTTACTGCTAGAAATTGTTTTGGGAAACTTTCTCTAGACATAGGCCACAGCCTTGAGCCAGTTCCCCCACACATAATTACAGGAACAATATTACCCATTCTTACTTTTATTAATTACCCTATACCAATTATAAGCTGATTCAATAATTGTCTTCAAGCCTGAATACTTTGGGACCCAACTTAATTCATTAAAAGCTTTTTCAGCTGAAGCAAATAGGACAGGAGGATCACCCTCTCTTCTGTCACAAATTTTAATTTGAATTTTACCCTTAGCTATTTCTTCTACTTCACTAATAATTTGATTTACAGAATAACCTTTACCAGTTCCTAAATTATATATGAAATGACCTGTATTTTTCAGAACTTTTTCTAAACCTTTAACATGTGCTTCGGCAAGATCAACAACATGTACATAATCCCTAATACAAGTCCCATCTATTGTTGGATAATCATCACCAAACAAATTCAATAATTTATTTTTGTTTAGTGCGGCCTCGATGGCCAAAGGTATCAAGTGTGTTTCCGGATCATGTTGTTCTCCCATTCTCTGAGATAAATCTGCTCCTGCGGCATTGAAATATCGAAATATTACACTAGGAAGTTGATTGGCCAGCCATAAATCTTTAAGCATTTCTTCTATTATCAATTTCGTTTTACCATATGGATGAATTGGCTTTTGGAGATGATCCTCATTAATAGGCAAGTTTTCAGGAATTCCATAAGTTGCACATGAACTTGAGAAGATAATTGGAATTCTAATTTCTTTTTCTGAACTTCTTCTTTCCTGTTCTCTTATTACACATTGCAAGAGATTGAATGATTCAATAACGTTATTTTGATAATACTTTATTGGATCTTTTACACTCTTACCAACATATGTATATGCGGCAAAATGCATTACAGCCTCAACTTCTTCTCCTTTACACAAAGGATGAGTTCCCTTGAGAATATTATCTAAAAGTTCTTTGTCCCCAACACTTCCAACAATAAGTGGTACTTTCAGAATATTCTCTACAATTTCACGATGTCCAAAAACCAAGTTATCTAAAACTATCACATCATGGCCATGCTTATTTAAAGAATCTACAGCATGCGATCCTATGTACCCAGCACCCCCAGTAACAAGAACTTTAACCATAAATTTTATTTTAAAAGGATCATTTTAAAGAGATTCAGAATAGTATTGTATGTACCAATCTGTAAATCTTTTTATTCCTTGCTCTATTTTTGTTTTTGGATAATATTTGATCCATTTAGACAATGTATCTATCTCAGCATAAGTAGAATTTAAATCTCCAGGTTGAGAAGACATTAAATTCTTTATAGCTTTTTTCTGAAGATTCTTTTCTAAAAGTTCAATAAAATAATTTAGTGAAGTTGGTTTATTATTTCCAATATTAAAAATTCTGTACGGTGCAGAAGAAGAGATCTTAGAGCCATTAATCTGTTCATCACGAGTAGGTATTTTTTGACAACATCTTGAAATCGCTTCAATAACATCGTCAATAAAAGTAAAGTCTCTACTCATTTCGCCATAATTAAAAACATTTATTGGCTTCTTATCGAGAATTGCTCTTGCAAATATCATTGGTGCCATATCTGGTCTTCCCCAAGGACCATAAACAGTAAAAAACCTCAATCCAGTACAAGGTAGATTATATAAATGACTATAAGAATGAGCCATTAGTTCATTTGATGTTTTTGTAGCCGCGTATAAACTTGCTGGATGACTCACATTTTGATCTTCATTAAAAGGTAAAGTTGAATTTAATCCATACACAGAACTACTTGATGCATATATAAGATGCTTTACATTAAACTCCTTACAACACTCTAAAATATTAAAAAACCCTACAATATTGCTTTTTATATAAGAGCTTGGATTTTGAAGGGAGTATCTTACTCCTGCTTGAGCTGCGAGGTTGATTACAATATCAAAATTATAGTTATTAAAAATTTTCCTTAATTTTTCATTATCTTCTAATGAAACTTTATAAAAACGAAAAGTTTCTGATTTTTTTTTCTCTACTTCTATAAATTTCAAACGATCCTTCTTTAAAGAGACACAGTAGTAATCATTAATATTATCTAGCCCTACAACAATGTTTTCTTCAGAAATTAATTTTTTTGCTAAGTGACAACCAATAAAACCCGCTACACCAGTTATTAAAATTCTGCATTTGTATTTTTTCATTTTTAAAGATTATCTCTGTAAATTGTTTTGAAAATATCCAAATGATTTTTTCTGACCCTTTTCACTAAGATTATTAATCTTCCTGTATTCTTTTATAACCATCTCAATACCTGTTCTCAATTCTATTTTATTTTGCCAGCCTAACTTATTAATTCTATTTACATCCAATAGTTTTTTAGGTGTTCCATTTGGTTTAGTTTTATCCCATATTATCTTGCCATCAAATCCAGTTAATTCAGCAATCAATTTTGCTAAATCTTTAATGGCTATATCTTTACCTGTTCCAACATTTAAATGATAAAGAATTTTTCCAATATTATCTTTTGGCGAATTTTCAGATTTTGGATGCCAATTTTGCAAAAGAAAAACCACTGCAGAAGCTAGGTCATCGACATGCATAAATTCTCTAAGTGGCTCGCCATCCCCCCAACAACTAACAGTCTTGTCGTTTCTATCAACAGCTTCGCAGAATTTCTTTATTAATGATGCCATTACATGACTATTTTTTGGATCGTAATTATCATTTGGACCGAATAAGTTTGTAGGCATTAAACAAATAGCATCAAAACTATATTGGATATTTAAAGCTTGGCAAAGTTTTATCCCTGCAATTTTTGCAATAGCATAACAATCATTTGTAATTTCTAGTTGGCCATCTAATAAATACTCTTCTTTAATAGGTTGTTTTGCAAATTTGGGATAAATACAACTACTTCCGAGGAAGACTAATCTTTTTACATTATTGTGCCATGATGCCTCAATAATATTATTTTGAATTTTTAAGTTCTCTAAAATAAAATCTGCAGGCTGACTCGAATTAGCAAATATTCCTCCAACTTTAGCAGCAGCAATTATCACTACAGTTGGCTTATTTTTAATAAACCAATTGTTCACTTCTAGAGGATTTAGAAGGTCCAATTCTTTCCTTCCAGGAGTAAGTATACATCCATTATTTTTTACTAACCCATATCCTTCTCTAATCAATTTTTTATGAATAGAACTACCTGCCATTCCAGAAGCACCAGCAAGAAAAATTCTTTCGCTTAAAGTAATTTTATTTAGTTTCATTTTCACTAAATTATTTAATATTTGGTGGCGATTCCTTTGAACCGTAAACATTAAAACCCTTTTTCTTTAGTAAAGAATCCCTCTCTGCCTCCTGTAAATCATGATCGATCATTTCAAATATTAATTCTTCTAAAGAGGTTGTTGGCCCCCAATTTAGCTTCGAAAGAGCTTTTTTAGAATCACCTAAAAGAATTTCTACCTCGGCGGGTCTAAAATATCTTGGATCAATTCTTATAACAATTTCACCTGTATCCATTCTCTTCCCAACTTCACTAACTCCTTCCCCTTCCCATTTAATACCATCCCCTCCATTTTCTTTGGCCCAACCTAATTTTTTTGCACATATCTCAATAAATTTTCGAACTGTTTCTGTCCGTCCTGTTGCTATTACAAAATCCTCTGGTTTATCTTGTTGAAGCATTAGCCACTGCATGATTACATAATCTTTAGCATGTCCCCAATCCCTTTTAGCGTCCAGATTACCTAAATATATATATGATTCGAGCCCATGTTCGATTCTCGCGAGACCTCTTGTGATTTTTCTCGTAACAAATGTTTCGCCCCTCCTAGGGCTTTCATGATTGAATAAGATTCCATTACATGCAAACATTCCATAGGACTCTCTATAATTCACTGTTATCCAAAATGCATATAATTTTGCCACTCCATAAGGACTTCTTGGATAAAAAGGAGTCAACTCACTTTGAGGAGTTTCAAGGACTTTACCATATAATTCACTAGTACTTGCCTGGTATATCTTGGTTTTTTTTGTCATGCCAAGAATTCTTACAGCCTCCAGGATTCTTAAAGTGCCTAAAGCATCACTATTAGCTGTATATTCTGGGCTTTCAAAGCTTACAGCAACATGACTTTGTGCTCCAAGATTATAAATCTCATCAGGTTTTATTTTTTGAATAATATTTATGAGATTTGTACTGTCGGTAAGATCACCATAATGCAGAATAAATTTTGGATCTAATTCATGAGGATCTTGATACAAGTGATCAATTCTAGAAGTATTAAAACTACTTGATCTTCTTTTTAATCCATGTACTTCATATCCTTTTTTAAGCAGAAACTCGCTTAGATAACTCCCGTCTTGACCGGTAACACCTGTAATTAATGCAACTTTTACTTTCGTCATTTAATCACTTCTAAATCTAGGCATTCTTTAAAGTATTTAATGGTTCTATCTAATCCCTCATTAATTTCAACTGAAGGGTTCCAATTGAGTTTCTTTCTAGCTAAATCAATGACAGGCCTCCTCTGGAGAGGATCATCCTGTGGCAGAGGTTTATAAATAATATTCAAATTGGAATCAATTTTTTTTATGACTAAATCAGCTAATTCTTTTATGGTAAATTCATTTGGATTACCTATATTTATGGGTCCTGCCTCTTTTGAGTACATTAATTTCATCATTCCTGAGATCAAATCATCTACATAACAAAATGATCTAGTTTGTAGACCATCTCCATAAATAGTAAGCTCTTCGCCTTTAATTGCCTGACATATAAAATTACTTACTACTCTTCCATCATTTGGCAACATTCTGGGGCCATAAGTATTGAAAATTCTCATAACTTTTATATCAACATCATGCATTCTTTGATAGTCAAAACAAAGTGTTTCAGCTATTCTTTTACCCTCGTCATAACAACTTCTAATACCAATAGGATTGACACTACCTCTATATTCTTCAGATTGTGGATGTACTTCTGGATCTCCATATACTTCGCTCGTGCTAGCAAGTAACAATGTTGCTCCTGTCCTTTTCGCTAAACCGAGCATATTGATAGTACCTAAAAAACTTGTTTTAGCAGTTTTGATCGGATTGTTTTGATAATGCATAGGAGATGCAGGACATGCAAGATGCCAAATCTTATCAACCTCTAAATTAATGTTATTTGTTACATCATGCCTTATTAATTCAAAATTTTCATTATCTATCCACTTAAAGATATTATTTTTTTTCCCAGTGTAATAATTATCGAGACAAATTACTTCTTCTCCAGACTCCATTAATTCATCTACTAAGTGAGAGCCTAAAAAACCTGCTCCTCCTGTTATTAGATTTCTCATATTTAAAGTTCATAATAAGAACAAACATATTTATATTAATTCATAAGGCGATAATAATAACCTTTAAAATTTATAATATTAATACCCAGAAACTTAGAGAGTCTGAAGATTTTTTAATTTAAGATAACCCCTGCTATTAATATAGATTTGAATCATATATAATCAATTAGTCTAAAGAGGCAAAGTGCAAAAATCTCTAAAAATAAATAACATCTGCTGCATTGGAGCAGGATATGTTGGCGGACCAACAATGTCAGTGATAGCTAAAAATTGTCCAAAAATAAAAATTACTGTAGTTGACATCAATAAAGAAAGAATTGATTCATGGAATGATAATAATCTCGATAACCTTCCAATTTATGAACCTGGTCTAAAAAAAATAATTAAAGAATGTAGAGGCAACAATTTACACTTTTCCTGTGATGTAGATTCTGCTATAGGTCAAGCTGACATGATCTTTTTATCAGTAAATACTCCTACAAAATCAAGAGGAATCGGTGCCGGGCAGGCTAGTGATCTGAAGTGGATAGAAGCCTCCGCAAGAAAAGTTGCAGAAGCGGCTAAAGGTACAACTATTGTTGTTGAAAAAAGTACTCTTCCTGTAAAAACAGCCGAAACTATTAAGATAATTCTAGACTCTTCTCAAAAGGATAATAAATTTAAAAATTCTGAAAAAAAAGATTTTCATGTTCTCTCTAATCCAGAATTTTTAGCAGAAGGTTCAGCAATAAATGATCTCCAATACCCCGATAGAGTTTTAATTGGTGGAGATAATCAAAAAGCTATTGAAGCACTTGAAAGCATTTACCTTTTTTGGGTTGAAAAAGATAAGATCATAAAAACTAATCTCTGGAGTTCAGAATTATCAAAGTTAACAGCCAACGCATTTCTTGCACAAAGGATAAGCTCTATTAATTCAATTTCTGCATTATGTGAAGAGACAGGTGCAGATGTTCAAGAAGTAGCTGAGGCTATTGGAATGGATAAAAGAATAGGGGCAAGTTTTCTCAAATCTGGGCCAGGATTTGGGGGTAGTTGCTTCAAAAAAGATATATTAAATCTAATTTATTTATCCAATTATTACGGTCTCAAAGAAGTTGGTAACTACTGGGAAAAAGTATTAGAATTAAACGAATGGCAACAATCAAGAATTTCTCAAATTATTACGAAGAAATTATTCGGAAATTTATTTGATAAAAAGATTTCAATTTTAGGATTTTCTTTTAAAGCAGATACTAATGACATAAGGGAATCACCTGCAATAAAAATTTGCAGAGACTTACTAGAAGAGGGGGCAGTTTTATCTATATTTGATCCAAAAGTTGAATCATCTCAAATTTTCGAAGCGCTATCTAATGGAGATGAAAATAAAAATATAATAATTTCAAAAACAATCCAGGAATCCACTTTGAATGCAGACGCTATTGTGATCCTAACCGAATGGCAAGTTTTTTATGAATTAAGGTGGCCAGAGATTAGTAAAAAAATGCGTAAGCCTTCTTGGGTATTTGATACTAGAGGCATAATTAGTGTAAAAGTATTAAAGAAACTCGGAATCAATGTTTGGAGAGTAGGATTCTCTAGTGAAAATTAAGTTAAAGATTTTTAGTTCTAATCAATAAGAATATTTGTTAAAAATATCTTTGGAAGAATACTATTGACTACCACTGCTTAATTATATTAATAAAGATAATATACATTTCATGGGTTTTGCAATAATTACAGGTCATCTTGGGGTTGTTGGTTCGTCTGTATCCAAGATTCTTAAAGAGAATACAAATTTAACAATAGTTGGAATAGATTGTGATTTAAGGTCAAAACTATTTTTAGAAGTAGAACCCCTAAATCAATCTAAGTGGTCACAAAGAGAAAAAGAAATTGGGGTTGATATTTCACATAATATTGACATAAGGGATCAAAAATCTGTTGAAGATATATTCAATAAATTAATCTCAATTGACAAAATCGAATTAGTAATTCATTGTGCTGCTCAGCCTTCTCATGATTGGGCTAAAAGTAATGTTTTAATGGATTTTGATATTAATGCAAGAGGAACTATCGTTTTGTGTGAGGCTATGCGAAAATTTGCTAAAGATTCAATATTAATTTTTCTAAGCACAAATAAAGTCTATGGAGATAATCCCAATAAATTGCCTTTAAAAGAACGAGAATATAGATACGAATTAGATTCTAAACATAAATTTTACAATGGCATTGACGAAACAATGTCAATAGATAATTGTCTGCATTCTTATTTTGGCGTCTCAAAAGTGGCGGCAGATTTATATGTTCAGGAATATGCAAAAAATGCAGGACTAAAAACAATAGTTCTGAGAGGTGGATGCTTAACTGGAGGAAGACATAGAGGGGCAAAACTTCATGGATTCCTAAGTTTCTTAATAAGAACAGCCATAGAACAAAAAAATTATGAGATTATTGGTTACAAAGGTAAGCAGGTTAGGGATAATCTTCATGCAGATGATATTGGCGCATTAATTTGTCAAATTTATATAAATAAAAATTTAATTGATATAAGCGAATATAATGTTTTTAATTTAGGTGGAGGAAGAAAAAACTCAATCTCAATTTTGGAAATTATAAATATTTTAAAAGAAGATTTCGGAGTTAAATTAAAATACACCTTAGAAGATCATCCAAGAACTGGAGACCATATTTGGTATATAACTTCTAACAAAAAACTTAAACAAAAATTTAGTTGGGAACCCAAAATAAAGATAAATGCGATAATTGAAGATATTATCAAAACTTTATAATGTTGAAAATTTCATTCACTGATTTCTGGCATGGATTTCAAGAAAATAATAATTTTATTACAAATATACTGAAAGAAATATTTGAAGAAGAAATTAAAATTACATTACCCCGCCAAGCTGATGTATGTTTTTTTACTATTTACGGTAAAAATCATAAAAGAATTCTCAGAAAATTCAGGGACAAGTCTTTTTTATTTCTAGGCGAAAATATAAGACCTAATATCTTTGATGCACCATTTTCGCTTTCCGGAGATTTCAATAGTTACGGGGGGAAAAACATGAGATTTCCTTTATGGTTTTTGGAAATTGATTGGTATAAATCAAACTTAGGAATAATAAAATTAGAAGATATAGAAAAAACTTTATTAAATTTCGGAAAATTTACCTCAGATGATCTGGCAAAAAGGCAGGACTGTATAACAATATTCAATAATGAGGAGGGCACAAGAATGGATATGTTTAGGAAACTAAATAGCGTAATGTCAGTTGAAGCTTATGGCAAACCGTTTAATAACTGGTTCCCAACCTATCAGGATTACAGAGCAAAAATGAATAAGATAGGCAATTTTAAATTTAATTATTGTCCTGAAAATTCACTCTACCCTGGTTATTATACGGAAAAATGTTTTCATGCAAAGGTTGCTGGTTGCATACCTATTTACTTTGCTGAAAGTTTTGTTATCAAGGATTTTAGGAAGGAATGTTTTATAAACATGTATGATTATCTTGAGTTTGAAGATTTAGCGAAATTTCTTAAGGAGATAAAAAATGATTACGAATATCTTGCGAAGATTGCAAATGAGCCCCTACTTCACGAAATCCCAGATTTAAATAAAATTAAAAATTTTCTTTATAAATCAATTAAAAAGATTATTAATTAAACAAATCTAAATAATTCCCATATGTTTAAAAATCCAATTCTTATTATTACTTTGAATAGGCAAAAAATACTAAAGTTATAATTAATAATTATTAAATACAAATGTTTAATACTCCTATTTTACTAATTGCTTGGAATAGACCAGAAAAAGTATCAAAAGTAATTAATGCTATAAAAAAGATTACTCCAAATAAAATTTACATTGCATGCGATGGTCCAATCCCAAACAATGAATTAAATCAATTAAAAGTTAATGAGACGAGATCTACTATTAATAAAGAAATAAATTGGAAATGTAAATTAAAGAAATACTATAGAAAAAAAAATTATGGTTGTAAAATAGCGGTTAGCGATGCTATTACTTGGTTTTTCAAAAACGAAACTTCCGGAATAATACTTGAGGATGATTGTGTCCCACATATCGATTTCTTTTATTTCTGTGAAGAGATGCTCGAAAAATATAAAAATGATGAGAGGATTTGGTGTATAAGTGCTCATAATATTTTTAGAGGCAGTAATAAAATTAAATTCTCATACTATTTCAGTAAATATTTTCGTTGTTGGGGTTGGGCAACCTGGTCAAGATGTTGGGAAAGATATGATAGAGATATTAAAGATTGGCCTAATCTTAAAAAGCAAAAAATTCTTGAAAATATTTTTGATACTAAGAAAGAAATTAATTTCTGGGAGAAAACTTTTGATGGTTTGTTTTATAAATCTTTTCCTAATACATGGGATTATCAATGGACATATGCTTGTTTATTAAATTCTGGATTAACAATAATACCGAGAATTAATTTAATTTCAAATATAGGTTTTGACAATGAAGCAACGCATACTTTTGTTGGAAAATCAGATACTCATAATAAAGAATTGAATTTCAAAAAAAGTGGTATATTTCCATTATTACATCCAGACAAAATTTACAGAAATAAAAAAGGTGATAAAATCGTAGAAGCTTTATGCTACTCAGGTTATCCAATTTTTTCATTCTCATATATGAAAATTTTTCTAAAAAAAATTTACTTCAAAATAAAATTATATTTCTGGCTATAGATAGTTTATTGATTTATATTTAAGTAATGAAAGTACTTCATATATCATCTTCAGACGGAGGAGGAGGAGCTGCGATAGCATCTCTCAGAATCCATTTATCACAAAGAAGAAATATCAAAAGTACTATGTTTGTAAGTAATAAAGTTAGTGGTTTTGAAGATGTCAATACTTTCAATTCAGATCTAATAAAGTTTTATACTTATGCAAAAACTGGTATAGGGAAAAAGATATCTAAATTACAAGTTTCTGATAATAAAATTCTTCATTCTGTTTCATGCTTGCCTTGTTTTCTTGACAAATATATTAATAAAAGTAGCAATGATATTATAAATCTCCACTGGGTTCAGAATGAAATGTTGTCAATTGAGGCAATTGGAAGAATTAAAAAACCATTGGTTTGGACACTTCATGATGCTTGGCCATTTTCAGGAAGTGAGCACTACCCTAAAGATTTTTTTGATCAAAGATTTATCAAAGGTTACAACAATAAAAATAAGCCAAAGGGGCATAAAACATTTGATTTAGATAAATGGTGTTGGGATAGAAAGAAAAAAAATTGGAAAAAAAAAATGCATATAATATGTCCGAGTAATTGGTTAGCTCATTGCGCTAAGAAATCTAATTTAATGCAATCTTGGGATATTAATGTTATTCCAAATACTTTAAATACTTCTAAATTTAAACCATGGCCAAAAAATATAGCTAGAAAATTATTTAAATTACCATTAGACAAAAAAATCATTCTTTTTGGAGCCATTGGCGGCACTCAGCAATATATAAAAGGATGGGATTTACTCTCTAAATCGTTGGAATTTGTTTATCAAGAGGTTCCAGATGCTGTAGCAGTGGTTTTTGGGGAATCTAAGAATAATAGTTGGGAATCAATGAATATTCCCTTATTTTTTCCTGGTAAACTTCATGACTCCGAATCATTATCAATGCTTTATTCTGCTGCAGATATTATGGTAGTGCCTTCTAGAATGGAGTCATTTGGTCAAACTGCGAGTGAGGCTTCGAGTTGTGGAACCCCAGTTATTGCATTTAATCATTCTGGACTTAAAGATATAATTTCAAATAATGTAACTGGATATTTAGTTCAACCATTTGATTATAAAAAATTATCAAATGCAATTATAAATCTTTTGAATAATAATGAGAAAAGAAAATTATTTGAAATTGCAAGCAGAAAAAAGGCTAAGCAAAGTTGGTCATATTCAGCAGTTTCAAAAATGTATTTAGAGTTATATGAAAGAGTATTAAAAGAAAACTAATGCAATTAAGTTTATATTTGTATTTATTATTAGCAATTTATGTAATTTTTTCTAAAAAAAAAGCTTTATCTATTATAGGTTGTATATTTTTCGGTATTTTCATTTTTATTAGCAGAGACATTAATGCGGCTCCAGACTCAATACATTATCTAAATTTCTTTGTGAAAGATATCCGCGGATTAGGATCTTCAAAAACCTTCCTATTTTATCAATATGGTCTGAAAAATATACTCTTATTACCGGGAATTATCGCTTATCATCTTACTACTTTTATCCCATTTTTCGTAATATCTTATATTTCAATAAGATCAAAAATAGTCCTTCCAATTTTCTTTTTTGTTTCTTCAGAAGCATTTGCTGTACTGAGTTTTAATGCAATGAGACAAGGACTAGCTACTTCATTTTTTTTAATAATTATTTATTTTTACAAATATATATTTAATCTTGAATTCTTTAAAAACAAGTCTCAATTTGAATTGATTTTTCTTTTGGCGTTAAGCATTGCTGCTTCATTGCATTCAACATTATTTGGATTCATTTTATTAATGATAGGGTTCATTGCATTAAATTATTTTTCTGAATTATTAATAGATTTTTTTAAAAAACTATTAATCAGTAAGAAATCTTTCCTAATAGTATTTACAACCATTTCGGGTTCCTTATTTTTTGTTTATCTCACAATCTTATCTAGAATACCTTTTTTAGCAAAAGCAACTTTCTATCTAACTAATAATGAAACTTACAATTCTGGAACTTTGGGATCCTTCTACAGACTTACTGTAATGATTTTCTTAATCTTGTATCCTTATTTAAGAAAATATAATTACAGTATTAAAAATATAATAAAAAATTTAAGAACTGATAATTTTGTTTTTTATTCATTTATAAGCATTTTATCTTTGGCAACAATAGCTCCATTTGGAGCTCAATTATTTATTAGAGTCTCATATTTTTATATAATACCAATTACATTTAATTTTCTGAATTGGAAGGAAAGAGATCCTTATATAGTAATTAATTCTACGATTACAAAACTTTTTATAGTTTTAGTAGGATTAATAACTTATTCTTCTGGAGCAATAGAAAATATTTTATATAAATGAAAATTTCAAGAAGTAACTTTATAGAAGAAATAAATTTTATTACTCCATTTAAAGACAAATCATTAATTAAATTAGAAAGAACAATAAATTCACTTAAAAAAACAAATAAATTCTTTAAAGTTAAACACTTAATTATTTATGATTCTAGTTCTAAAAATCTTATTAATATCCTTCAAGAAAAAATTCTCTTTGAGAGGGGAGGATTTTATAACTTAATTTTAAAAGAGGCTAGATCAAGTGGAATATATTCGGCAATTAATGAAGCCCTAGAAATAATCCCCAAGGAATCATATTATATTGTTTTAGGTGCTGGCGATTTAATTATAAGTAACAAAGGTAAGTTGAAATATCCAAAAGAAAAAATAATCCTATTTCCATATAAACTTTCAGAAGATATTAAAAAAGTATTTTATAGAAAAATAAGGCCAATATATAGTGGAATGCCATACTGTCATAATGCTATTGCCTACATAAATGATGGGAGCAGATATAACGAAAAATTAAAAGTATCATCAGATTATGAGCACTTTATAAAATATATAAAATTTCATAAATTAAAAAAAGAAAATCTTGAAAAAAACTTGCAACAAAATCTAAAAATTGAATTTGATTCAAAAGGTATAAGTTCTAAATCTAAGACAATTAAGAGTTTTGAAAATATGTTAATAATTTACAGTGAATTAGGTCTTATAAAAATCTTGCTATTTATTTGCCATAATTTTAAAAGAGTAATTTACAAAATTTGGATCGGGAGAAGGTAAGTTATATTATTCCCTTATGGTTCAAAACAGAATCTTGGGAAATTGAAGCAAGTTTAAATTCATTAAAAAGTGAATCTTCTCTAATTTCAGAAATCATAATAGTTTTTGATGGACATAAATCTTTTTCAAAGGAATTTAAGATTCCTGATGAATTCCTTAAAAAAATTATTTTTGTTTATTGTTTTATCAATAGAGGACCCGGAATTGCAAGAAATAAGGGTAGCATATTTTCAAAGAGTAAATATTTATTTTTCTTAGACTCTGGAGATCTTTCTTGCAAAAATAGAATCTCAAAAGAGTTAAGCTATTTAAAAAAATATAATGCTGTATATGGAGACATAATTGAAATTTTACCAAATCAAACAAGACGAGTAAAAAAAGGAGCGAAGAACTCATTAAAAGCTAAGAAAATAATAGCTTTTAGAAGTCCATATAATAATGTAACTTTAGCAATTAGGAAAAAAGATTTTTATTACCTAGGGGGTTTTTCAAGTTTAAGATTTGGGGAAGATTGGATATTAATAGGTAAAATTTTAAAAAACAAATTAAAAATTATTTCCATAGATCAAATTTTAGTAGAGGTAAATATAGGCTCTTCTTTTTTAGAAAGAAGAACCGGTATCAAAATTTTGAATGATATTTTTAAGTGTTTAAAAGAACTTAAAAAGATGCATATAATAAATTATTTTGATTATATTATTTCTTTATTTTTCCAGTTAATTACAAGATTAATTCTCCCAAAAACAATTGTTAAAATTATTTATAAATTATTGAGGAATTAATTAAATGCTCTCCTTAAAAGGAGCTGCAAATTTTAATTCTAAAATTGTGCCTACAAATATTGAAATTATTGAGCTTAAAATCATTATTGAAATCTGATTTATATATACTGAGAAAAACATTAAACATGTCAAAAAAATATAAATTGCTGATATTTTTGAATGACTCCAACCAGATTGATGAAGCCTTTGAAAAAGATGAGATTTGTGGGCTTTAAATATATTCTGACGTAAGTAAAATCTCCTTAAGACTGTCACTAAAGCATCTGAAAATATAGGTAATGCTATTAAAAGATTACGAAAACTATCATATATGGTAGCTTGATTATATAAAATCAAAACTAATAAAGCTCCTAAAAATGTACTTCCAACATCACCCATAAATACTTTTGCAGGTTGCCAATTAAAAATCAAAAAAGCCAATAAAGATCCACATAAAGAAAACAAGGTCAAATTAAAAGTTAAAGAAGCAAAGATTATTATCAAAAAAAAGCATCCTGCCAATAAACCATCTATACCATCCATAAAATTTGAGAAGTTTATAATTGCAGTTCCAAAAATCAGAAGAAAAATAAAAATAAAGTAATCTTGAAAAGTAATTAATTGCTCATTCAAAAAAAGTGTATTTTTTAAAATCAAAATTACTGTAAGTAATTGCGCTAAATATCTTAACTTAGCTGACAATTTTACTCGATCATCAATTATGCCAATAACTGCTAATGGCAAACACATAAACCACTGAATATCATTCTGTAAAAAAGCAAATAGTAAAGTAGAAAATATAAATGAAATACCACCTGAACTTGCTTTAATAGTTGTATGAGAGCTTCTTTTATTAGGCTTATCTGGAGCATGAATTAATAGAAAAGGTATAGAAACCTTCAGAAAAATATAAGAAACAATAAATCCAAAAATTAATCCTTGCATTTATGAAGAAAATTTTATTAATAGAGTACTATAATAAATCATCTAATTACTAAACTTAAATATTTTAAAAGTAGTAAAAAAAACAAATGAAAATATCTTCTAATTTTTGACATTTTTAATTACTGGTTTGAAGAGAAATATCATTATATAAGGAATAAAACAAATAAAATATCTCATATGTGCTATTCCATAAAGATTTGGGAGAATTAAAGCAAAAGGAAGAAATAAATCGAACCCATAACTTTTCCTATTACATATTATCCATTTTATCATTTTTGATAAAGCAAGTAGGTGGAATAACAAAAAAGAAAGTGTGAAAATTATATTCAATTGCCCTGACGAAGCAATTTCTCTAGGTAAATTTAGACAATAAATTGCAATTGCCTCTCTTGACCCTAGCAATAAAAAAATATGAATTATTGGAGTAAGTAAAAATGAAAAAATTGACGAAATTGAATCAGGAAAATTTTTCTCTATAAAAAATTCCTTTATTTGTGTTATTGAGTAGCATCCAAAGTTCTGAGTAAGAATATCTGCACCATAATTAAATTGAATTAAACTACAAATAAATAGTATTGTGGAAATAAAAATAATTACGAATTTATTATTAAATTTACCTAACTTTATATCTCTTATTAAAGTACCAATTTGAATCCATGCCAATAACAATAATTGAGACCTAAAGAACGAACTTACGGTAGTAATTATTAATGCAGGATACTTTAACTTCTCAAAATTTAAGATTTTTTGAATTACTAATAAAGAGACTGGGATAATAGAAAATATCATGGTATCGAGTTTTAATGAATAGATGGCTAGATAAGGATGAAAACCAATAAGTATGGAGTAAAAGTAAGAAGATTTAATTTCTAGAACCCTATTAGCCAAAAAGATCCAGGGCAAAAGTGTAATTATTGAAAGTAAAAATGCACCAATAATATAAATCGAAGTATTTGGATCAGTTGTATCTAAACCAAAAAACCTAACCAAATATGAGAACAAAAAATTTGGAGTATATAAACCCGAAGAAGCTTTTATGTAATATGATAAGTCTTTAGAAAATATTGTGAATTTTTGATTATAAATTGGTAAGAACCTTAAAATAAGTAGGCAAGTAATTAATCTAGAAGATAAAAAAACTATAAATAAAGAAACAAAATTATTTTTTTTTAGTTTAAGATAATTATTCAAAATTATTTATCTCCTTGAAAAAAATCGTATTTACTTTTATTCCTGATGCATAGTCGTAAAAAAGGAAAAGTGATATTGTTAAAGTCGCCAGTATGAAAGAACTTGTAAATGCAGTAGAAGTTCCGGCAGATACTAAAATTTCTTTTTTTACTTCAGGAATTATTCTGTTAAATAACAAAATTTGACATACTACAAAGTTTGATAATGCAATAATGATTAATAAAGTACCTAAATTAATTTTTAAAAAATATTTCCTGTAAATTCTTTTGAGAATTTCTTTTATCCAAAAGAAAAAAACAGGAACTATCATTGAAGGTGCATTCATTGATGAAGTCCAATCTTTGCCATAATTTGGATACATACAAAATTCATTTATATTTATTCCTAATTCGCTACATTTTGCAAGAATGCTACTTTCAAACAAATATCTATTTTCAATTTTTGTGCCATAATTCGGATTTAGAAGAAAAGAAGCTGTTTTTGAATCCATTCCAAAGAAGCCATTTGTAACATCAGAAAGATTTCTATAACCTAACGCTGATCTTGCTATAGGATCCATGAAAAGAGTTCCTACTTTTCTTAATAATGGAATTTTATTCTTTTTTATCCGAACTTTATATCTACTACCCTTTGTCAAAAATAATTGATATTTTGGCAACCTTATCATATATTCGATTAATTCAACTAAAAGTTTTGGAGGATGCTGTCCATCAGCATCAAGTTTTATCATAAAATCATATTTATTTTTTAAAGCATATTTGATCCCTTTTAAAGTGGATGCCCCAACTCCTATATTTTTTTTATTGTGGATTATTTTTATAAAATCATTCTCAGATACATTTTTTAAGCTTTGTTCTGGGCAAGCATCATTAATAATTACAATTTTAAACTCAATTTTTTCTTCAATCATAGACAAATATTTTTGACAGTCTTTTAAAACTAAATTAATAAATTTGGAGGCTTTATAACAAGGAATAATTATTGCAACACTTGTTAAAAAATTTTTTTTATTTGAATCATAGTAATTCATACCTACAAATATTTAATAAAAAAGAAAAAATTCCGAATAGAGCATTTCTAATATAAATATTTACTTTGATCGAATTTTATCTTACCATTATTAAGTCCTCAAAGATGTTAAAAGAAATAATATATTTTAGGTATATGAGGAGAAAATCTAAGAGTTTAAAAATAAAAATGCTTAGGGGTATTTGGAGAAACCTAAGTAGAAAGAGAAAAAGACAAATTACTTTTTTACCAATTTTAATTTCATTAGCAGCAATCTTCGAACTTTTCTCTATTGCATCTATTATCCCATTCTTAAGTCTTTTATCAAACCCAAATAAGTACAATGATTTCTATTTAATTAAAAATATACAAAATTCATTACCAATATTTGCAGCAATAGATCCATTTATTTTTGTGATCTTCTCATTTTTATTTTGTATAACTCTATCAGCAATTTTACGATTAATCACTATAAGTGCTAGCAATTATTTTGCAGCTGCTATTGGAAGTGATTTTAGCAACAAGGCATATAGATTATCTCTTAATCAGCCTTATCGAGTACATATAAGTAGAAATAGCAGCGAAATAATTTCTTCAATAATTCTAAATACTGATAGAACAGTTTTTATAGTATTTGCACTGCTTCAATTTACCGCTTCAATAACTCTAGGATTGGCTTTGATAATTGGTTTAATTTTAATTAATTGGGTTTTATCCTTAATCATTGCTTTTATTTTTAGTTTCCTTTACCTTTTATTGGGTTATTTATTAAAAAAGAGAATTGGGAGAATAGACAAAAAGAAAGCAAAGCTAACCATTATGCAAACCAAAGCTTTACAAGAGGGTCTGGGATCAATAAGAGATATAATCTTAGATAATAGTCAAAAATTTTATCAGAATATTTTTACTGATAACGATAAACCACTTAGATTTATTAATGCTACAAGTGAACTTATAACTTCTTCCCCAAGATATATATTTGAATTAATTACAATATATATAATTGTTTGTATTTGTTTTTTTTATAATTCTCAAGGTGAGTCATCAAATATAGTCCCATTAATAGGATCAATACTACTTTGCTTACAAAGATTGCTTCCTGTATTCCAAAATGTCTATTCTTGTTGGGTAAATATATCAATAAATACAAACTCAGTTTTAAATCTAATTAAACTTTTAGAACAGCCAGAAAAAAAAGTCTTTTACAACACCAAAACTTTTCCTTTGACAAATGAAATAAAGTTATCCAACATTAGTTTTTCTTACTTTAAAAATTCTAAAAAAATTATTCAAGATTTTAATTTAACAATAAAAAAAGGAGAAAGAATTGGCATAATAGGTAAGTCGGGATCAGGGAAAAGTACAATTGCAGATTTAATTATGGGTTTATTAGAACCGTCAAAAGGTGTAATTGAAATTGATGGTCTAAATTTACATAAAAATAAACTTTATAAAAAAGAAAATTGGTTTAGTAATATTGCCCATGTACCTCAAGAAATATGTTTTTCAGATACGAATATTGCAGAAAATATTGCATTTGGTATACCTAGATCAAAAATTGATAACAAAAGACTAATAAAAGCAATAATAGCTTCTCGACTATCAGACTTTATAAATAATGTAGAAGAGGCCTACAATATAAAAGTGGGCGAAAGAGGTGTCCAATTAAGTGGTGGCCAAAGACAGCGCATTGGCATCGCTAGAGCCATATACAAAGGCGGGAAAATATTAATTATGGATGAGGCAACAAGTGCGCTTGATACAAAAACAGAAAGCGAAATAATGAGAACTATTGATGAGTTGAGCTCAGATTTAACAATAATTATTATTACTCATAGACTTTCAACACTCAAAAGCTGCGAAAGAGTAATTGAGATTCAAAAGATCTAGAGTATAAATCTTATTTAAAAATTTAATCAAGAAGTAAAATAAATTTATCTGGCCAGAATTTAATTTTAAAATTTTATTTTTATACATATCATTTTTAAAATGCTATTAATATTTATTTTTTTCCCCAAATAAGTTTTTTTAATTTAGAATTCCAAAAATTCAGCTTTCTCCATGAAAACCTATATCATGCACTATAAACCACTGGAAGAGAGGAAGTCTCATATTTTAAAGTTAATATTGAAACTTGGTTTAAAAGCAAAATTTATTACTGAATATGATAGAGAGGAACTGGATATAAATGATAAACGTTTTATTCAGAAGCCAGAAATATGGAATATTGAAATTGCTTTAATAAAAAATATACTTTTAAATAACATAATCAAAAACAAAAATATTAGTATAAAAAGTTATCTTTATTGGAATTTTATAAAAAATATTCAAAATTTATATATACCTAGTTTATTCAGATTTAGGAAAATATCTTTAGCTGAAATTAGTTTAACCTTAAAACATTATGCTGCTCTAAAAGAGATATCTAAAAGTAATAAGCCAGGTTTAATTATTGAAGATGATGTTTTATTAAAAAAAGAAACTAAAAATTTAATTTCTACAGCTTTTGAACTATGCGAAAAAGAATTTGATTATATTGATTTAGGAGGAGGTTGCGATTTACCATTATATCAAGAAGATATTGCTCATCCAATTAAAAAAGGTTTTTTTCATCTCAAAATTCCAAGAAGTAGAACTACTGCAGCATATATGATTAATCCGAAGGCAGCTTCGATTCTAGTTAAAAATATTTTCCCAATATCAATACATTTAGATTGGAAATATCAGTATATATTCATCAAAGAGAACTTTAAAGTATCATGGACTGTTCCCTCTGCTTTTTTGCATGGTTCTGAAAGTGTATTTCATTCGGCAATAAGATAAATCCAAATTTTATTTAAGAGATATTGAATAATATTATCCCTTTTTTAATTGTAAATTTTAAATGATAGGATATTTAAGAAGTTATTTTTACTATAACTTTAATTTTATTCTATGAGAAAAAATGTTGCCTTTTTTGTAAGAACATTCTCAGAAAGAGGAACTGAGGTCTCTACACTTAATTATGCAATCGATAACCAAGAAATATTAGGAAATAAATCAATAATTATTTTTTTTAATAAAGATGTAACAGATGGAAAGGAACCTAAAGTTATTACTTCTCAAAAAGTATTTGAAAAACAATTTAAAGTTTTTCACTTGAAATTTATCGAAGAAATTAAAAATATCATCGATAATGAGCAAATTACTCATGCATATATACAATCACATGGCTTTTATAGAGATGACTATAAATTTGAGAAAAAAGAAATATGGGGAACTTGTAAAACAATTTATCATTATATTTTCGGACCTATGGCTAGACAAGGATCGGATATTAGATGCGTTATTGGGATGGAATTAAATCATAAGTACAACAAAAAATTAAAAGTTCTTCCATACATTGTTAACAAACATACATATCATGGTGATTTAAGAAATAAGCTTCAAATAGATAAAAATTGTTTGGTAATTGGACGGCATGGAGGGGTTGATACTTTTGATATCGATTTTGTAAAAAAAACAATTATAAAAACATTAAAAGAAAGAAATGATATTATTTTCTTATTCTTAAATACTGCAGAATTTTTTAAGCATAATAGGATTATTTATTTGAATAAAACAATTTCATCAAAAGACAAATCAATTTTTATTGATACTTGTGATGCAATGTTACACGGGCGAAAGCATGGCGAAACATTTGGTTTAGCTGTAGCAGAATTTTCTGCAGCAAATAAACCTATAATAAGTTATGCAAAATCTAAGGATAAAGAGCATCTAAGAATTTTAAAAAATAAAGCATTTATATATAAAAATGAAAAAGATCTTCTAAGAATACTCACTTCTTTAAAAAAAGAATTTATTTTAAAAAATGATTGGAATTGCTATAAGAGTTTTGAGCCTGAAAAAGTTATGAAAAAGTTTAATGAAATTTGCCTTACAAAAAAAACCAAAAAATCTTTTAATTTTGATGAATACATAAGAGATTTACCTTGGGAGATTTTTATTTTCTTTAGCAAAATTTACAACTTTTTTAAAATGATATTTTTTAAAAGTATTCCATTAAAATATAAGAAGAAATTAAAATTTTTTCTTAAAAGTATAAGGTCTTGAATCTAAATCTAATAAATTGCTTTTTTATACACCATCGTTCCACTGATAAAAATTGGTCTACGCCAAAGGGATTCGCAATGGCTTTAAAAAATCAAGGCTTAAATTTAATTGAGTTTGATTTTATTAATCCTGAAAATTTTATATTTCCAGAAAATGATTATTTCCTTAAAAATAATATTGCAGTTGTCATATCATTTTACGCAGGCAAATGTCTTATATTAGAAAAAGGTCTTAAAAGAATAAAAGAAGAATTAGGTATAATAATCGTTTGTGAATTAGGGGACGAACCTCAAACATTAATTCATAATGATATTATTGCTTCAATAGCCAATATTTCTTTATCTCCAGATTATAGGAGTTCATTATATTGGCAAAATCAAGGTTATAATTGTAAATGGTTTACTCATTGGGCAGATACAAGTATCTATAAGAATAACAATGAAATTAAAAGAGACATATTCATGGGTACTTCAATGGGTAAGAGGAAGTATGATCTTCTTTTAAAAATAATATTAGGGCCCTTATACGTAAATAAGATTTCCAATCCTAAAAAGAATGCCGAGCTTTATCAAAGGAGTAAAATAGTTTTTCAATATGCAAGATGGGGTGAAATTACTAGAAGAATATTTGAGGCTGCAGCATGTAATTGTTGCATATTGACTAATAAATTAGAAAGCCATACACAAATAGAAACCATCTTTGCAAATAATGTCTCAATAATTTACTATGACGGTTTTTTTAGTCTGTTATATCAATTATTAAGGTTGAAATTAAAACCAAACTTATATAAAAAAATATCCAAAAATGCTAAAAATATTGTTCTAAATCATCATACAGAAAAGATAAGAGCAAAATATCTTATTTCGCTTATAAAATTAGAATTACTAAAAAAATCAGACCCCATTTAGATAATTTCACAAAATCAACAAGACTATTTAATTAGTGAACCTTGACCATAAGCACAAGAATGGGAAGTTGTTTATTGAGAGAATGAAATTTATTACTTAAAATGTAAAAAATAATAATATTTAAGAATCAATCAAACTTAATAATGTCTCTTATTAAAATAAAAAAAGACACCTTATGTATTAATCTAAAAATAGTTTTTTTCACTCCATAAATTATTTAAAATTTAAAGTTAATGAAAAAAGTTATTGCTGTTCTTACAAAAGGTTATGAAAATATTCATCAATATAATGAACTTATAAAAAGGAACAATAGTATTGAAAGAAATTTAAAAGAACATTGCCCAGTAGTTATTTTCCATGAAGGGAATATTATTAAGGAACATCAAAACTTTATAAGTTCCAAAACAAATATATCTTTGACGTTTATAGAAATTCCTCCTTTTTCTCCCAAAGAAAATATAGAGTTCTTAGAGGGAACAGAGTCTTTCGGCTGGGGGTACAGACACATGTGTAATTTTTGGTTTATAGATTTTTGGAAATATACTAACAACTATGACCTACTCCTAAGGATAGATGAAGATTGCGAAATTTCATTTAATATAGACAAAATATTTAAATTACTCGAGCAAAAAGTATGTATTTACGGAAAATGGGTAAAAGATAGTGAATTTGTCACAAAAGGAATAGCAAGATATTTCAATGAGTATTTTGCAAAATGTAATCATTCGGAAATAAAAGAAGCATCAGGACCTTATACAAATGTTGTAGGTTTTAATTTAGTAAGATTGAGAGAAAATAAAAAATTATTTAAATTTATTAAAAAATTAAAAGAAGATAAATTTATTTTTACTCATCGTTGGGGAGATTTACCTCTTTGGGGTGGAATACTTAGCGTTCTTTTTTCAAAAAATGAATATGTAGAGGAAAATATGATTAGCTACTTTCATAAATCTCATGAAGCTATAGTGAATCCACGAATATCTGTTCTTTTTGTAAAAAAATATTTAAAACATTTTATCAAAAAGGTAATACCTTTAAAAATTCTTATATATGCAAAAAAATATACTAACTATGGGTAGGATTAAATATTAAAAAGTTATTTGTTTCTACATAAAAGCTTCGTCTTTATATTTGGAATATTTTGAAAAAATTAATCAAATAAAATAAATTAGGCAAAAATTAATTTTATAAGGTTTTATATTTACATTTAAAAGTCTTAAATATTCATAATTTAAATAAAATTTCTTAACTTTTTAAATTAAAGTAATTAAGGAACGTTAAAGGGGCCATAGCTCAGCTGGTAGAGCACCTGCATGGCATGCAGGGGGTCAGCGGTTCGAGTCCGCTTGGCTCCATCAGGATTTTGACTTTTTAT
>MDTG01301083.1_pt1 | contig 29576 bp, 29 predicted proteins | sample 811421 | NCBI WGS metagenome assembly MDTG01 (sample SAMN05326645, study PRJNA326480) | marine metagenome | isolation source: seawater | place: Pacific Ocean: South East | collected 2011 | reverse complement strand
TTTCTAAATATGCGGCTGGTAAATCAAAAATTACACCATATTTATTATATCTTGAGATTGAAGATAAAGTGTAATCTCCAATGGCATCAATTTTGTATTGAGTAATTCTTTGTAAATTTTCGAACCCAAAACATTCTGCAACATAGTTAAGCCAATAATGACCATTAAGTCTATGAAACTTTTCCTCTATATGTACTCCAAAGTCAAAAACATTTACTGAGGCTAGATAAAAAGCTAAAAAGTAAAAAAATATGAGAAAAATAGAATTTTTTTGTTTATAAAAATTTAATTTCATTTATTAGTATTTTTTATAATTTATTTAAAAAGACAATATCTTATATAGCTTAAAATTATAATAATAATTTATGAATATTCATGAACACCAAGCCAAAGAAATTTTGAGGAACTATGGTGCACCAGTTTCAAACGGAGTTGTAATATTTTCTAGAGAAGAAATTAATGACAAGGTCTCATTGCTTAAAAAAAAAGCCTACGTTTTAAAAGCTCAAATACATGCGGGAGGAAGAGGAAAAGCAGGGGGAATTAAATTAATTAAAAATACTAGTGAACTACAAAATGAAGCAAAAAAAATGATGGGTAAAGTTTTAATAACACATCAGACAGGCCCACAAGGTAAAAAGGTAAGGAGACTTTATATAGAAGAAGCATCAGACATTTCTCGTGAATTATACTTATCATGTTTGATTGACAGACAAAGCGCTCAAATAGCTTTTATCAGTAGTACCGCAGGAGGTATGGATATTGAAAAGGTGGCATCAGAGACACCTCAAAAAATTATAACTAATAAGTTTGATTTAAATAACGAGATATCCGATGAAGATATTTCAAAAATTGTTCTACCATTCAAGCTAAATGAAAAACAATTAGTCGATGCAAATAATTTGATTAAAGCTATATATAAAATAATAATAGAGAAAGATGCTACTTTAATAGAAATAAATCCATTAATAATTACTGCCAGTGGTAAATTACTTTGTTTAGATGCAAAAATGAATTTTGATGATAACGCGATCTATAGAAGGCCAGAGATATTAAAATTAAGAGATTTAAACGAAGAAGATGATGCAGAAATTGAAGCTTCGAAACATGATTTAGCCTATATAAAACTTAATGGATCTATTGGTTGCATGGTAAATGGAGCAGGTCTTGCAATGGCTACAATGGATATAATTAAATTATATGGTAAAGAACCTGCAAATTTTTTAGATGTAGGAGGTGGAGCGTCAAAAGAAAAAGTTACTGCAGCCTTTAAATTAATTCTGAGTGATAGAAACGTAAAAGGTATTTTAATAAATATATTTGGAGGAATTATGAGATGTGATGTTTTAGCTCAAGGGGTAGTTGATGCGGCGAAGGAAATTAATTTAGCTGTGCCACTTGTTGTAAGGCTTGCAGGCACAAATTTTCAAGAAGGAAAAAAAATTTTAGAAGAGTCAGATTTAAAAATACTTTCTGCCTCCGATTTAAATGATGCTGCAAAAAAAATTGTTGAAGCAATAGGTTAAATGTCAATACTAGTAGATAAAAATACAAAAGTAATTTGCCAGGGATTTACCGGTAAGCATGGAACTTTTCATTCGGAGCAAGCTATTATTTACGGAACAAAATTAGTGGGTGGAGTAACACCGAAAAAAGGTGGTCAAAAGCATTTAAATCTTCCAGTTTTTAATACTGTAGCTGAGGCAAAAGAAAAAACAAATGCTAATGCAACTATGATTTATGTTCCTCCAAAATATGCTTCTGATGCCATTAATGAGGCTATTGAAGCTCAAATAGAATTAATTGTTTGTATTACCGAAGGAATACCAGTGATAGACATGTTGAAAGTAAAAAAAAAATTAAAAAAAAATAAATCAAGATTAATAGGACCTAATTGTCCTGGTATTATTACCCCAGATGAATGTAAAATAGGAATTATGCCTGGAAATATTCATAAAAAGGGATCAGTGGGAATCGTCTCCAGATCTGGTACTTTAACCTATGAGGCTGTTGCACAAACTTCTGCAAGTGGAATGGGTCAAACAACTTGTATTGGTATAGGTGGCGATCCTATTAATGGAACGAATTTTATAGACTGTTTGGAGCTATTTCTTAAAGATGAAGATACAAAATCAATAGTTATGATTGGAGAGATTGGTGGATCTGCGGAGGAAGAAGCTGCTGAATTTATAAAAAAAGAAAAGATTAAAAAACCGATGGTTGGTTTCATCGCTGGTTTAACAGCACCTCCAGGCAGAAGAATGGGTCATGCAGGTGCAATTATATCAAGTGGCAAAGGTGGTGCTGAAGACAAAATAGAGGCAATGAAATCTGCAGGTATAACGATTTCCAATTCTCCTGCTGATATAGGCAAAACACTTTTGCACAAACTTAATGACTAAAATTAAAAATTTATGTTAAGATAGAAATATTTATGTCTTCTTCTAAAGATAACACTACTTATAAAAAAACATCTTTTTTAGCTGGAAATAATGCTGAATTTATAAATGAATTTTACGCAGATTATATCTCTGACCCTAGTTCCTTACCTAAAAGTTGGAGAGAATTTTTTGCAGGTTTAAGCGATAAAGAAAAATTAATTTATAATGATCTTAAAGGACCTAGCTGGTCACGAGAACGTAAATTAAAACCTATTATTTCTAAAGAAAAAAAAGATAGTGAGTCTATACAACCAGAGACTAATGTAGAAACCATTAAAGAGTCAACGAAAGATTCTGTCAGAGCGATTATGTTGATCAGAGCTTATAGAATAAGAGGTCATTTAATAGCTAATTTAGATCCATTATCTCTACAAAAAAAAGAAGAACATCCAGAACTAAAACCCGAAACCTACGGTTTTTCGAAAAAAGATTATAATAGAAAAATCTTTCTAGATGGGGTTTTAGGTATTCAATACGGGAATCTAACTCAAATATTAAAAATTTTAAAAAAAACTTATTGTTCTAACATAGGTTATGAATTTATGCACATGGGAGATCCAGATGAAAAAACCTGGATTAGAAATAGAGTTGAAGGTCCAGAAAAAGATATTAAATTTACTGAGAACGGAAAAAACGCAATTTTAAACAAGATTGTTGAAGCAGAAGGTTTTGAAAAATATTTACATGTAAAATTTGTAGGCACTAAAAGATTCGGTTTAGATGGAGGAGAGTCTTTAATCCCGGCACTTGAACAAATTATCAAAAGAGGAGGTAATCTTGGGGCTAAAGAGATTAAAATTGGAATGCCCCATAGAGGTAGATTAAATGTTCTTGCTAATGTAATGAGAAAACCATTCAAAGCAATTTTCAGTGAATTTTTTGGAAAAAGCGCAACACAGAAAGAAGATTTTGGTGGTGATGTAAAATATCATTTAGGGGCTTCTTCAAATCGTGAATTTGATGGAAATTCTGTTCATATAAGTTTAACAGATAATCCTTCCCATCTTGAAGCAGTTAATCCAGTTGTTTTAGGTCAAGTTCGAGCCAAACAATTCTTTCATAAAGATACAGAAAGAAAAAAAGTAATACCTGTTTTAATGCATGGAGATGCAGCATTTGCCGGACAGGGAATTGTTGCAGAGTGTTTCGCAATGTCGGGACTGCCAGGCCATAATATTGGAGGAACAATTCATATTATAGTTAATAATCAGATAGGTTTCACCACTGCTCCAAGATTTGCAAGATCATCACCTTATCCTTCTGATGTCGCAAAAATTGCACAAGCACCAATTTTTCATGTTAATGGAGATGATCCAGAAGCAGTGGTGCACTGTGCAAAAATTGCTACAGAGTATAGACAAAAATTTAACAGAGATGTGGTGATTGATATGGTTTGCTACAGAAGATTTGGTCATAATGAGGGTGATGAACCATCATTCACTCAGCCAATTATGTATAAAAAAATAAAAGCCCATCCATCAACATTGAAAATTTATGGTAATAGACTTATTAAAGAAGGCTTAATATCCTCAAACGAATTAGAAAATCAAAAAAATAAATTCAAAAATTTTTTAGAAAAAGAACTAGTTCTTTCAAAAACTTATAAATCAGAGCTTAAATGGTTTGAAGGAGCTTGGTCTAGGTTCAAACCAGGTTTAGGTAAAGACAAGAGAGGTGTTAGTGGTGTAAATAAAGAAAAATTAGTAAAAATTGGAAAAAAAATTTCAACTATACCTAATAACTTAAATGTACATAAAACTATTAAAAAAATTTTTGATCAAAGATATGAAATTTTTGATCAAAATAAATCTATAGATTGGTCTACAGCAGAAAGTTTAGCATTTGGAACTCTACTGACAGAAGGATTTTCAGTTAGATTATCTGGACAAGACTCAGGACGAGGAACTTTTAGTCAGAGACATGCAGTACTAAGAGTCCAAGACAATCACGACCGATATGTACCTTTAAATAATATTGATGCAAAGCAAAAAAAATTTGAAATTATTGATACTCTGTTATCAGAACTTGCAGTTCTTGGATTTGAATTTGGATACTCATTATCCGAACCTGAAACGCTAGTTTTATGGGAGGCCCAGTTTGGAGATTTTGCTAATGGAGCTCAAGTTATTATCGATCAATTTATCACATCTGGAGAGTCTAAATGGGGAAGAGCTAGCGGACTCGTTTTATTATTGCCTCACGGTTATGAAGGACAAGGACCGGAACATTCTTCAGCAAGAATTGAAAGATTTTTACAACTGTGTGCAGGTGAAAACATACAAGTTGTTAATTGCACAACACCCTCGAATTACTTCCACGCGCTTAGAAGACAAATGCATAGAGAATTTAGAAAACCGTTAGTGGTAATGACACCGAAATCATTGCTAAGGCACAAAAAATGTATTTCAAGTTTAAATCAATTTACTATTAAAAATTCTTTCCATAGAGTATTAGAGGATGATGCTTATAACGAAAAAAGTGGATTAGTTAAATTAAGAGAGTATGATGAAATAAACAAAGTTGTAATGTGTTCAGGAAAAATATATTACGATTTGCTTGAAGAAAGAGAAAAACAAAAAAAAAATAATATAGTTTTTATTAGAATTGAACAACTATACCCGTTCCCAGCAAAAACTTTAGCTAATTTACTTAAAAATTACGAAAAAGCTGAGTTTATTTGGTGTCAAGAAGAACCAATGAATATGGGAGCTTGGAATACTGTGAGAAACTACATAGATAGAACTCTAGAAATAATATATTTTACTAAAGATAAGGTAAAATATGTAGGAAGAAAGGCCTCTTCTTCAACTGCGACTGGAAATCTTAACAAACATCTTGCAGAACAAAAAGAAATATTAGAAAAGATAATTATAAGTTAAATGTCAGATAAAATATTAGTTCCAACATTAGGCGAATCAATAACAGAGGCGACTGTTTCAAAGTGGTTAAAAAACCAGGGAGAGAAAGTATCAACAGACGAGCCTCTGGTAGAATTAGAGACCGATAAAGTAAATGTAGAAGTTCCCTCTCCTTCTAATGGTATTTTAGAAAAAATATCTGTTAATGAAGGTGAAACAGTTAATGTTGGTGCACTTCTTGGTACGATAAATGGGTCAACAAAGCAAATTTCTGATGAAGTTAAAGAAGTAAAATCTTATTCACCACCCAAGAAACAAACAAAAGCTTCTAATGAAATAAAAAAACCTTTTATATTGAAAGAGGATGAAAAAAAACACAACAAACCCAAAAAAGTCTCTGAACCACTTAAGTTAGAAGAAGAAGAAACATTGGTTTTAGAAAATGTTGTTGAAACAAAAAAAAAGGAAACTATTTTAAATAAACAAGAAACGCCAAATGTTTCTCCAGCAGCAAGAAAAATGGCAACAGAGTCAAGTATTGATCTTAAAGATATAAAAGGTTCTGGTAAACACGGTGTAATTTTAAAAGAAGATATTATGGGTTTAATGGGGTCTAAACCATCTCCATCCGAAAGAAAAATTAAATATGGACCTGAAGAGAGAATTAAAATGACGAGACTCCGTCTCACAATAGCTAAAAGATTAAAAGAGGCTCAAGAAAATGCAGCAATGTTAACTACATTCAACGAAGTTGATATGAGTGAAGTAATTTCTATGAGAAATAAATATAAAGACGAATTTAATAAAGAATATTCAGTCAAACTTGGATTTATGTCATTCTTCGTAAAAGCTTGCGTAATAGGGTTAAAAAATTTCCCGTCTATCAATGCTGAAATTCAAGGAGATGAAATAGTTTATAAAAATTATTACAACATTAGTATTGCAGTTGGTACAGACAGAGGTCTAGTTGTGCCAGTGTTAAAGGAAACAGATGAAATGTCATTCGCAGACATCGAAAAAAATATTAGTAACCTTGGAGAAAAAGCTAGAAAAGGAAAAATTACAATAGATGATTTACAGGGTGGAACATTTACGATAACAAATGGAGGCATATATGGTTCAATGCTATCTACACCGATACTAAATCCCCCACAATCAGCAGTTTTAGGTATGCATAATATTGTTAATAGACCAATAGCGGTGGATGGAAATATTGAAATAAGGCCTGTTATGTATTTAGCTTTATCTTATGATCATAGAATAATAGATGGAAAAGAGGCAGTATCTTTCTTAAAAATAGTAAAAGAGTCTTTAGAACAACCTCAACGTCTCTTTCTCGATATTTAAATATGGAAAATAATTTTGACGTAATTGTAATTGGAGGAGGTCCTGGAGGGTATGTTTGTGCAATAAGAGCAGCTCAATTAGGTTTAAAGACAGCTTGCATTGAGTCCAGAGGATCATTAGGAGGTACTTGTCTTAATATTGGATGTATACCTTCAAAAAGCTTATTAAATTTATCTGAAAATTTTCACAAAGCGAAAAAAGACTTTAATCAACAAGGAATTGAGATAAGCGATATCAAGTTAAATATAAGCAAGATGATGTCCAATAAAGAAAAATCTATAAAAGTATTGACTAAAGGCGTGGAATTTTTGTTCAAAAAAAATAAAGTAACTTATCTAAAAGGAAAAGGTGTAATTTTCTCTAATAATGATGTTGTTGTTTATAATAATGATAAAAAAGAAAATTTTAAAGCAAAATATATCGTTATAGCCACAGGCTCAGACGTAGCTTCTCTACCTGGTCTTAAAATCGATGAAAAAAATATAATTTCATCAACCGGTGCGCTTTCGTTGAACCAAGTTCCAAAAAAATTAATTATTATTGGGGGAGGATATATAGGACTTGAAATGGGTTCAGTTTGGTCAAGACTAGGCTCTGAAGTTACTGTTATAGAATATTTAGATCATATTACTCCAGGCATGGACAAAGAAATATCTAAAGAATTTCAAAAAATTTTAACAAAGCAAGGAATAAAATTTAAATTAAATTCAAAAGTTATCTCGGTAAATAATCATAACAATTCTGTTAAAGTTGAATTTCAAGCAAATACATCACAAAAAAAAGAAATTATAGAGGCTGATAAGGTTTTGTTATCTGTTGGAAGAAAGCCATACACAGAGGGTCTAAATTTAAGTAAAATTGGTATTAAAAAAGATTCAAAAGGAAGAATTGAAGTCAACGAAAAATTACAAACTTCAGTTAAAAATATTTACGCTATAGGCGATGTAATTAAAGGACCAATGTTAGCTCATAAAGCTGAAGAAGAAGGTATTGCTGTGGCTGAAATTTTAGCAGGCCAAGCTGGTCATGTAAATTATGATATTATACCAGGTGTAATCTACACCTCACCAGAGGTAGCAACAGTTGGGAAAACAGAAGAGCAACTTAAAGCTGAGAACAAGTCTTATAAGGTTGGTAAATTCCCCTTTTTAGCTAATTCAAGAGCAAAAGTGAATAATGAAACAGACGGTTTTGTAAAAATATTGGCCGATAGTCAAACTGATAAAGTTTTAGGCGTACACATTATCGGTCCGCACTGCGGTGATATGATTGCCGAGATGGCCCTAGCGATGGAGTTTGGGGCTAGTTCAGAAGACATAGCAAGAACTTGTCATGCTCATCCAACTCACACAGAGGCGATTAAAGAGGCAGCTTTAGCTGTTGATAAGAGACCAATTCATTTTTAAAAAAAAAAAATTAAACTACAATTATCATATGAAAGCCCAAGTGCTATTGCCCAAAATATTTAATTTTCCTTTTACCTATAATTCAAAAATTGAAACAAAAATTGGAGATCTGGTAGAGGTTCCCTTTGGGTCAAAAAAGGAATTAGGAGTTATTTGGAATAATAATTTTAAAGTACCAAAAAATATAAAACTTAAAAATATAAGTAAAAAAACTAGTTATTCGATCGACAAGAAATTGGTTGATTTCATTGAGTGGTTTTCAATCTATAACATGGTCCCAATTGGCCTGGCATTAAAAATGGTAATAGGAAGTGATGATAAATTTATAAAAAAAAACGACAACTTAATTAACTCAAAGAAAACTAAAATTATAAAATATGTTTTAAATAAGGAACAAGTATCTGCACTCAGATTTCTAGAAAACGCAAAAAATAAATTTGAAGTTTCAGTATTACAAGGGACCACAGGGTCTGGAAAAACATTAGTTTACTTTGAAAGAATTAGAAAGATTATAAATCAAAATAAACAAGCATTAGTTCTGCTACCAGAAATATTTTTAACAAATGATTTTAAAGCAAGATTTGAAGATTTCTTTGGTTTTGAGCCAGCTATTTGGCATTCTAAAATAACTCAAAAACAGAAAAGATTAATTTGGAAAGGCATTAACAAAAATAAGATTAAAATATTAGTTGGCGCTAGATCTTCTTTATTGCTCCCATTTCAAAATCTTGGCATAATAATAGTAGATGAAGAACACGACACTTCATATAAACAAGATGAAGGTGTTACTTATAACGCAAGAGATATGGCAATTTCCAGGGCGAATTTTGAAAAAATTCCAATTCATCTGGTGAGCTCTGTCCCGTCGGTCGAGACTTATAATAATATTCAAAATAAAAAATATAGGCATATTAAAATTTTAAAAAGATTTGAAAATTTCCCTCTACCTAAAACGAAAATTATCAATTTAAATATTAACAAGATTAAAAGTAAGTTTATTGCCGATGAAACAGTAAAACTAGTAAAAAACTATTTATCAAAAAATGAACAAGTACTTTTTTTTATTAATAGAAGAGGTTATGCACCATATTTAATTTGTAAAAAATGTGGTTTTAAACACGTTTGCAAAAATTGTTCAATGTATTTAACTTTTCATAAAATTAAGAATAAAGGTATTTGTCATCATTGTTCTTATGAAAGAGATATTAATATAAAATGTAGTTTAAAAGGATTTTGTGAATTTGTAATGTATGGCCCAGGCGTTGAGAAAATATTTGATGAAGTAAAAGAAATATTTCCAGAAAAAAATATAAAAATCTTTTCAAGTGACTATATGAGTAAAAAATTAGAAATAAATAGTCTATTTGAAAAAATTAAACAAAATAAAGTTGATATTTTAGTTGGAACACAGATGATATCTAAGGGTTTTAATTTTCCAAAATTAAATTGTATTGTAGTAATTGATGCAGATTTTTCGGGTAGAGGTTTTGATTTAAGATCAACTGAAAAAAATATTCAATTATATCACCAATTGAGTGGACGTGCAGGGAGGTTTAGTAAAGAATCTTTAATTGTTTATCAGACATTATCACCACACGATTTAACCTTAAATGAACTTATAAAAAATAAATCTGAAGAACTATTACAAAACGAACTTATCATAAGAAAAAAAAATAAACTTCCACCTTTTACTAGATTAATTGCAATTATCGTTTCGTCAAAAGATCATAGATTAAGCTTTAATGGGGCTAGAGAGATAAAAATGAAGTTAAGCCAAATTAATGGTCTTGAGATTTTAGGACCCGTAGACTCGCCATTATTAAAAGTAAAAAAAAATTTTCGATCGAGGCTTTTAATTAAATTTAGCAACGAGAAGCTTATGCAAAAAAAGATATCAAATATACTTAATAAGCTTAAAATTTCATCTAAAATTAAACTTAGGGTTGATGTTGACCCCGTCAATTTTGCATAATTTAAATTGATAACTTGATCAACTAATTTTCTTATGATACGACCTCTGCATAATTTCACTGTAATTTCTGACAACAAAAAATGAGTACAAATAAATCTTTCTCTACTGAAACTTCAGAAAGGTACTCTCGTGCTTTATTTGAAGTAGCAAAAGAGACAAACGAACTAGAAAAGATTGAAAATGATATAAGAAATTTTCAACTACTTTTTAATTCTAGTGCGGAAATTAAAAATTTTATTCAAAACCCTACTAAAAATATTTATACACAAAATGAGGTAATAACTTTAATAGCAGAGAAATTAGGTTTTTCAAAAAATTTAAAAAATTTCTTTTTACTTTTAATTGAAAAAAGAAGAATTTTCTTTGTTAAAAAAATCTCTGAAAGTTTTTTGAGTTTATGCTCTTTAAAAAGGGGAGAAATTAAAGCCTCGCTTATTTCATCAAAAGAACTTTCAAAAGATGAACTTGATAAAATTAGTAGCGATTTATCCAAATCAGTAGGCTCAAACTTAGTATTTGATTACCATGTAAATAAAGAGTTAATAGGAGGTTTAAAGCTTCAACTTGGCAGTATCATGATTGATACTTCTATAAAAAATAAATTACAAAAATATGAACAAGCAATGTTAGAGAGCTAAAATGTCAATTAATCCTTCAGAAGTAACAAAATTATTAAAAGACCAAATAAAAAATTTTGGTGAAAAAGCAGAAATTTCAGAAATAGGAAAAGTTTTGTCAGTTGGTGATGGTATCGCAAGAGTTTATGGTTTAGATAATGTGCAGGCTGGTGAAATGGTTGAGTTCGAAGATAATTCAAAAGGCATGGCCCTGAATTTAGAAAATGACAATGTAGGTGTAGTTATATTTGGGGACGATAAAAATATTAAAGAAGGGGACACAGTAAAAAGAACTAACGCAATAGTAGACGTTCCTGTCGGAAAAGAGCTTTTAGGAAGAGTAGTTGATGGATTAGGAAATCCAATTGACGGAAAAGGTTCACTTACAGCAAAAAATAGAAAACGTGTTGAAGTGAAAGCTCCTGGTATAATACCAAGGCAGTCAGTGAACGAACCAATGCAAACCGGTTTAAAGTCAATCGACTCGCTTATACCTATTGGTAGAGGGCAGCGAGAATTAATCATTGGGGATAGGCAAACAGGAAAAACTGCAGTTGCTATAGATGCTATAATAAATCAAAAAAAAATAAATGAATCTAACGATGAAAGTAAAAAATTATATTGTGTGTACGTTGCTATTGGTCAAAAACGTTCAACGGTTGCTCAGATAACAAAAACATTAGAGGAAGCTGGCGCTTTAAAATATACTACAATTATTGCAGCTACTGCTTCTGACTCAGCGCCATTACAATTTTTAGCTCCTTATACTGGTTGCACAATCGGGGAATATTTTAGAGACAACGGTATGCATGCTTTGATTGTTTATGATGATTTGTCTAAACAAGCAGTAGCTTACAGACAAATGTCATTACTTTTAAGACGACCCCCAGGTCGAGAGGCGTACCCTGGAGACGTATTTTATCTACATAGTAGACTTTTAGAACGTGCAGCTAAGTTAAACGATAAAAGTGGCGGTGGATCGCTGACAGCATTACCTATTATTGAAACACAAGCCGGAGATGTCTCAGCATATATACCTACTAATGTTATCTCTATTACAGATGGACAAATATTTTTAGAAACTGAATTATTTAACCAAGGAATAAGGCCAGCGGTTAATGTAGGCTTATCAGTTTCTCGTGTTGGCTCTGCAGCGCAAACAAAAGCGATGAAAAAAGTAGCAGGTTCTATTAAATTAGAGTTGGCGCAGTACAGAGAGATGGCCGCGTTCGCTCAATTTGGATCAGATCTAGATGCATCAACACAGAAATTACTAAATCGTGGCGCCAAATTAACAGAGCTGTTAAAACAAGATCAGTACTCACCTTTGACAGTTTCAGAACAAGTAGTTTCTGTATTTACTGGTGTTAAAGGCTATCTGGATGATATTGAGTTAAATAAAATTAAGAAGTTTGAAAAAGATATATTAGAAAAAATTAAATCAGAAAAACCCGAAATATTAGACAGCATTCAATCTACTGGAAAGTTAGAAGAAAAAACTGAAAAATTATTACAAAATATAATTGAAGAGCATAAAAAAGGTATAAAATAATGCCAAGTTTAGACGATCTAAAGAAACGAATTAAAAGTGTTAAATCTACTCAAAAAATCACGAAAGCTATGAAAATGGTTGCTGCTGCTAAATTAAGAAAGGCACAAGAAAACGCTGAAAAAGGACGTCCTTATAGTCAAAAAATGCAAAATATAATTCTAAATTTAACTAAGTCTATAAACGATCCCGTAAATGCTCCTAAACTTCTAGTTGGTACAGGTAAAGATGAAACTTATTTATGTGTGGTTTTAACTGCTGACAGGGGGTTATGTGGTGGCTTTAATTCCAATATATGTAAACTTGCTAAATCAAATTTTAAACAAATTTTAGGTGAAGGAAAGAAATTAAAAATAATAACAGTTGGATCAAAGGGTTTGGATCAAATAAAAAGAGAGTATGGGAAATACATAACTAAAAAATTTAGTTTTAAAGAAAAGAAACAAATCACGTTTAATGAAGCTGAAATAATTGGTTCTGAAGTAATTAAATTATTTGATAGTAACGAATTTGATAAATGCATTTTATTTTATAACAATTTTAAAAACGTTATAACTCAAGTTCCACAAGCTCAACAAGTTATACCTGCTGAAAATAAAATATCAGAGTCTAAAGAAGAGTCTCCTATGTCATATGAGTTTGAGCCAGAGGAAGACGAAATCCTGGAGGATTTATTGCCAAAAAACATATCTACTCAAATTTATAAAGCTTTTTTAGAAAATGCTGCAAGCGAACAAGGCTCCAGAATGACCGCTATGGATAACGCAACTAGAAATGCAGGAGAGCTAGTTGATAAACTAACAATTAATTACAACAGAAGTAGACAAGCTTCAATTACTAAAGAATTAATAGAAATTATATCAGGAGCAGAAAGCTTATAGCGATGGAGAAAAAAGGAAAAATAACTCAAATCATTGGTGCAGTAGTTGATGTAAATTTTGAAAATGATTTACCTGAAATTTACACCGCCCTTGAAGCTAATAATTCAGGCAATAAATTAATACTAGAAGTTGCTCAACATCTAGGTGAGAATGATGTTAGGACAATTGCTATGGACGCAACGGAGGGATTAAAAAGAGGCGATGAAGTAAAAAATACTGGGTCTCCAATAAGTGTACCAGTGGGTCCTGAAACTTTAGGAAGAATTATAAATGTAGTAGGAGAGTCTATCGATGAAAAAGGTGATGTAAAAACAAAAGAAAAATGGCCTATACATAGACCAGCCCCAAAATTTACTGACCAAGCCACTGAAACGGAACAATTAGTTACGGGTATCAAAGTCATTGATCTTCTCGCTCCTTATGCAAAAGGTGGAAAAATCGGATTATTTGGAGGAGCAGGAGTTGGAAAAACAGTCACGATTATGGAATTAATAAATAATATAGCGAAAGCTCACGGAGGTTTCTCAGTTTTCGCCGGAGTTGGAGAGAGAACGAGAGAAGGAAATGATCTTTACCATGAAATGATTGAGTCCGGAGTAATTAAAACTGAAGGAAAAGGATCTAAAGCAGCTTTAGTATATGGCCAGATGAATGAACCTCCAGGCGCACGAGCTAGGGTGGCTTTAACTGGATTGACAGTTGCTGAATATTTTAGAGATAAAGAAGGACAAGACGTATTATTTTTCGTAGATAATATTTTTAGATTTACTCAAGCTGGGTCGGAAGTTTCAGCTTTGTTAGGAAGAATACCATCAGCTGTAGGCTATCAACCAACTTTAGCAACTGATATGGGTAATCTTCAAGAAAGAATTACTTCAACGGACAAAGGATCTATTACATCTGTTCAGGCAATTTACGTTCCAGCAGATGATTTAACAGACCCAGCACCAGCTACTTCATTTTCTCACCTTGATGCCACTACTGTGTTATCAAGACAAATTGCTGAAATCGGTATCTACCCGGCTGTAGATCCGTTAGACTCAACTTCAAGAATCTTAGATCCAAGAATAGTTGGAGAAGAGCATTATAGAGTCGCAAGAGATGTGCAAAGAATTTTACAAGCGTATAAATCTTTACAAGATATTATAGCTATTTTAGGAATGGACGAGCTTTCCGAGGAGGATAAGCTAACTGTAGCAAGAGCTAGAAAAATACAAAGATTTTTATCTCAACCATTTTTTGTTGCTGAAGTCTTTACTGGTTCTCCCGGTAAATTAGTAGATTTAGATTCTACGATCAAGGGCTTTGATGCTATTTGCAAAGGAGAATACGATCATTTGCCTGAAGCAGCTTTTTATATGGTAGGTGGTATAGAAGAAGTAATAGAAAAGGCTGAAAAATTGACAAAAGATAATAAGTAAAATGTCAGAAAAATTTATAGTAGAAATTATTACACCAGAAAAAACAATTTTGAAAATAGAAACATCCGAAGTTATTATACCTTCATATGAGGGGGAAATGGGCATTCTAAAAAATCATTCACCAATAATCACTTTTCTAAGACCTGGGTTTCTTACAGTAAAAAATAATGAGGATAAAATATTTTTTATTGAGGAGGGTACAGTCGAATTTGTTAATAACCATCTTTTAATTTTAACAACTAAAATAATTGATGTTGTAGAACTTAAGAACACCACAATAGATAAATCTATCGAAAGTGCTGAAGAACAACTTAAAAGAGATGAAATTAGTGATAAGGAAAAATATTTACTTTTTTATAAAATAGACTCACTAAAAAGTCTTAAAAAGTAAATTTTTTCATTTCTAGTACAATTTTCTCGTACACTTCTTTTTTGAAATCAACTATCACTTTTGGTAAATCTTCAATGTTTATCCATTTCCATTGAATAAATTCAGGATGTCTTGTTTTAATATTAATTTCTGTTTCTTTTCCATTAAATCTGACAACAAACCATTTTTGCTTTTGACCTCGAAACTTCCCTTTCCATATAATACCTAATAACTCTTTAGGCAGTTCATATTCAAAAGGTCCTGTGAGTTCTTTCAAAACTTTTATAGTTTTTATACTAGTCTCTTCTTCTAGTTCTCTTTTCATAGCTGTTAAAAAATCTTCATTTTTATTAACTCCACCTTGTGGCATTTGCCACTTATCTACAGGATTATCTTTTCTTTTGCCTACAAATACTTTATTATTTTCATTCAACACAACTACACCTACACCAATTCTTAAAGGAAGTTTATTTTCTCTCATTTAAGAATTAAATAATTTTAAAGCGTAATTTAATTGATTATCGGTCTTAGAGTTGATCTCAAAATTATCACCTATTTCTTTAACAATTATATCCGGAGCCACTCCAACTTCTGATATAGAGCTTCCAGACGGTAAATAATATTTAGATATTGTAAGGCGCATTCCACCTCCATTACGTAAAGGGATAATCGACTGAACAGATCCTTTGCCGTATGAATTTTCACCTAATATTATTGCTCTTTTGTGATCTTTTAGAGCGCCGGCAAATATTTCTGAAGCCGAAGCAGAGCCATTATTTATTAAAACAATTATAGGTTTACCTTTTATTTCATCTCCTTTTCTCGCAAAAAATTTTCTTGTTTCCGAAGCCCTCCTACCTTTTGTTGAAACTATCTCTCCATCATCTAAAAAAAAGTCAGTTATATTTATAGCTTGTGTGAGTAAACCGCCTGGATTATTTCGTAAGTCGAGAATATACCCTTTAATTTTTGAGTCTTTTTCAAAATTTTTAATAATGCTTAAAAATTGATTATCACTATTTTCATTAAATGATTTCAGTCTGATATAACCTAAATTTTTTTTTTCACCTAAAGTATCGTGCTTAACTGATTTTACTTCAATTATTTTTCTTATGATTGTAAATTCCAAGGATTTTTTTACATTTTTTCTTCTGATAGTCAGTTTAATTGATGTACCTACAGGCCCTCTCATTAATTTAACTGCTTCCATTAAAGATTTACCTTGAACCTGCTCTTTTCCTATTTTGACAATATAATCACCAGCTTTAATGCCGGCTTTTGCAGCTGGGGTGTCATCAATTGGCGCTATTACTTTTACTACTCCAGCTTCCATACCGATTTCAATACCTAAACCTCCAAATTCACCCCTTGTGTCAGTTTGCATTTCTTTAAAAAGCTCTGGACTCATGTATGCAGAATAAGGATCTAAAGACTGCAAAACACCGTTAATAGCTGAGTCCATCATTTCTGATTGGTTTACATCATCAACATAATCTTTTTTAATTTTCTCAAATACTTCTCCAAATAAATCAATTTTTTCATATAATTCATTATTGGAATAAGAAGAAGTTGTATTTAAAAAAAAATATAAAATTGAAAAAAAAATAACTTTTTTCATATAGTAGATCTTTCCATTGGTATTTCTTCGGACCACATTTTTTCTAAATCATAAAATTCTCTTTTTTCAGGATGAAAAATGTGAATAATAATATCATTTGTATCCACCAACTTCCACTCACTGCTATCTTTTCCTTCAATTCGGCAATTTTCTAAACCAATTTTTTTAAGTTCAGAAACAAGAATCTCTGCTAAAGCCTGTAAATGTCTCGATGATGTTCCTGATGCAATTACCATATAATCTGCAATATATGACTTATTTTCTAAATTTATCGTAATAATATTTTTTGCTTTATTATTATCTAGTATTTTTTCAATATTATTTTTTATATCAACTATTTCCATCGAGAAATTTTTTTTATTTTTTTTCTTATTTTAGATGAAGAGATATCAATTGTTTTGTTATTAATATAGATAATGTTTTTTTTTAAGTACTTCACTACAATTGTTTTTTTACTTTTTTTATCATATCCTTTTCTTGAAAACACTACTAATTTTGTCAATTTTACTAATTTTTTCCATTTTGTCCACTTATGAAAGCTTATTAGATTATCTGATCCTAAAATTAAGTAAATATTTCTAATTTTTTTCTTTTTAATAATATGTAATACCACATTTAAAGTTCTTGAAGATTTGACAATATTGTCAAGGTAAAGAACTTCAATCTTTGTATTTTTTTTAACTATATTTCTTGATTTTAAAATTCTTTCTTTAAGTGAAAAATAGGGTTTTCTTTTAAAAGGATTTTTTTTGGTAATTAACCAATAAAGTTTTTTTATTTTCAGTTTTTTTATTGCTATATTAGAAATTTTTAGATGACCTTTATGTGGAGGGTCAAAACTTCCACCGAGTATCCCGATTGCACCTTTTGAAAACTTCATAATTTATGATCTAATAATACCGTTTCCAGAAACAATATACTTATAGGATGTTAGTTGGTTTATACCGACCGGTCCTCTTGGCGGAAGTTTATTAGTGGAAATACCAATTTCTCCACCAAAACCAAATTCACCGCCATCTGCAAATTGCGTTGATACATTATGCATTGCTATTGAACTATTAACGCCGTTTAGAAAAATTTTTGCGTTTTTTACATTAGAGGTAATAATACTATCTGTATGCATAGTTCCATATTTTAAAATGTGTTCAATTGCCTCCTTAACATTTTTCACTGTCTTTACCGAAATTATCGAGTCTAAATATTCAGTATTCCAATCTTTTTCCTTAGCTGTTTTTAATTTATTTCCAAATAATTTATTTAATTTATTGTCAACTCTTAATTCACAGCCTGATTTCATGAGTGAACTTAAAATTTCTTTTGCATGAGATTTTAAAGCCTTGTCCTCAATTAAAAGGGTTTCAACAGCTCCACATATGCTAGTTCTTCTCATTTTAGCATTAACTATTATTTTTTTTGCCATCTTAACATCTGCATACTTATCTACATAAATATGGCATATACCCTCTAAATGGCCAATTACATGAATATTAGAAAACTTTTGTACTTTTGCCACTAATCCTTTTCCACCTCGCGGAACGATTACGTCGATATATTTGTTCATTTTTGAAAGTAGGTCATCAACTATTTTTCTGTTTCTTTTGTTTATAAATTGAATACAGTTTTTGTTTAAATTATTTTTTTTAAGAGCATCTCTAAAAAGATTTGCTAAAAGTTTATTAGAATTTAGTGCTTCTGAACCACCTTTTAAAATAGAACAATTTCTAGATTTTAAACTTAAAGCTGCAACGTCAGCAGTTACATTTGGTCTGCTCTCATAAATAACCCCAATTACTCCTATTGGGGTTGAAACTTTTTTTATAGTTAAATTGTTAGGTCTCTTCCAAGTTTCTAACACATTACCTATTGGATTTTTAAATTTTGATATTTCATTAATGGAGTATCTAATACCCTCTATTCTTTTTTCATTTAATATAAGTCTATCGACAAGATTTTTACGTTTAACATTTTTTACGTCTTTTTGATTTGTTTCTATAATGTTTTTTTTATTTTTTAATATGATCTTATTATAGTCATTTAAAGCGCTTCTTATCGTACTATCTTTAACAGATTTTAATTGTTCAAAAGCTTTTCTAGCATTTTTTCCTATTTGTTCTAAGTATCTCATCTATAATTTTACCATGTTATCTTTATGTATAATTTCAGATTTACTTAAATAACCCAAAATATTTTCAATGTCTTTGCTATGTTTTCCTTTAATTTTCTCAATTTCTTTAGAATTAAAAGAAGCCAGACCTCTAGCTAATTGTTTCTCATTTTGATCAACAATTAATACATTTTCACCTTTATCAAACGATCCTTTAATTTTCGTAATACCCGCTGCAAGTAAACTTTTCCCATTAGACAATGCTTTTGCAGCACCGTCATCAACATATATTATCCCAGAAGAACTCAAAGAGCTAATTATCCATTTTTTTTTTTGCATCCAAACTTGAAATTTTAGGCACAAAGTGTGTAAACAATTTATTTTTAAGCATTTTTTTTAATGGATTATAATTCCTACCATTAGCAATGAACATATGGCAACCTGAGTTCATACAAATTTTAGCAGCATCTAATTTGGTAGAGATCCCCCCTGAACCGTATAAATTTTTACGATTATTGACAAGTGAATAAATTTTTGCGTCTAAGCTATAAACACTTTTGACTATTTTTTTAGACTTGTCATAAAGGCCATCGACATCTGTAAGTATTACTAGAGTATCCGCGCCTATAATTTGTGCCACTCTAGCTGCAAGTCTATCATTATCTCCATACTTTATTTCAGCAGTAGCGGTTGTGTCATTTTCATTTACAATTGGAATTGCTTTTAATTTAAACAAATTATCAAATGTATTTCTTATGTTTAATGCCCTCCTTCTTTGCTCAGTATCATCAGGGCTTATTAAAATTTGACCAGTCTTAACTTTAAATTTATCAAAAAGTTTTTGAAATTCACCAGCTAAATGGATTTGGCCAATAGCAGCTATTGCTTGACTCATCTCTAATTTAATTTTTTTTTTATTTATTTTGAGGTATTTTTGCCCTAATGCTATTGCACCTGAAGAAACAATTACAAAGTTTTTTTTACCACCAAATTTTTTTATATCTTTTATTAGAGAAGTAACCCATTTTTTTTTGAAGTTTCCTTTATTATCAACTACAGTTGAAGAACCCAATTTCAATACTATTTTCTTTGAGTTATTGATTAGCATATTTTATCAATATTTTTTTTATTTTTTGAATATCATTATTAGAAAACATTGAGACTACCTCAAATTTAGATTTGATTTTCTTTTTAAAATAAAATAGTTTTTTTTTAATTTCTTCTTCATCTAAAAGATCAGCTTTATTAAAAAATAAAATTTCCTTTTTTATATTGAGTTTTTTATCATATGATAACAGTTCACGTTTAATTTTTTTGTATGTGTCAACAAGATCATCTTCATTTAAGTCAATTAAATGCAATAAGACTTTGCATCTCTCAATATGGCGAAGAAATTTATCTCCTAAACCTACTCCTTTGTGTGCCCCTTCCACTAGTCCAGGAATATCAGCAAGAGTTAATTCTTTTCCATTGTAATAAGTAACTCCTAAATTAGGATTAATAGTTGTAAATGGATAGTTAGCTATTTTTGGTTTTGCCCTAGTTAATGCTGCCAACAAACTAGATTTTCCAGCATTTGGTTTTCCAATTATACCGATGTCTGCTATGATTTTTAGTTGCATCCATACCCAAAATTCTTCTCCATTTTTACCGTTAGTTTTTTTTTTTAGGAGCTCTGTTAGTAGAACTTTTAAATCTTACATTTCCTAATCCACCTCTCCCGCCAGATGCTACGAGATATTTTTCGTTATTTTTTGTAAAATCATAGATTAAAGTATTGTTATCTTCTTCGAAAAGCTGGGTACCCACTGGAACCTTTAGAATTAAATCTTTACCGTTTGAACCTGTTTTATTTCTTTTACTACCTGGCTTTCCATGATGTGCTTTAAAGTGTTGAGTATATCTAAAGTCTATTAAGGTATTTAGATTTCTTTCAGACTCAATTATTACAGAACCTCCTGATCCACCATCTCCTCCGTCTGGTCCTCCAAATTCAATAAATTTTTCTCTACGAAAACTCGCAGATCCTGAACCACCATTTCCAGCTTTAACATATATTTTAGCTTGATCTAAAAATTTCATTTGATTATTAAATAAATAACTTTAATTATTTATTAAGATTAATTGGGGATTACAGACACAAAAGTTCTGTTTAATTTTGATTTTTTAAATTTTACTTTTCCTTTTATCAGAGAAAAAATTGAGTGGTCTTTTCCAATACCTACATTTTCACCAGGATGAATTTTAGTTCCCCTTTGTCTTACTATTATATTACCAGGAATTACTATTTGATTACCATATCTTTTAACCCCAAGACGTCTACCTTTGCTATCTCGGCCGTTTTTCGATGATCCACCTGCTTTTTTTGTTGCCATTTAAATTCCTATTTTTTTGCTACTTTTTTTATAACTTTTTTTTCTTCTTTTATAGCTTTCTTTTTTTCAACTACTTTTGCTTCATCAATTACTTTTCCACCTTTTGCTAGAATTTTAGTAATTTGTATTTTTGAATGACGTTGTCTATGCCCATTCTTCTTTCTCGAGTGTTTTCTTCTTCTTTTATGAAATACTAAAACGGTTCTATCTTTTACAATATCTAAAAGTTTAGCTTCTACAGTTGCACCTTCAATACTAGGACTTCCAATTTCAGTACTTTTACTATCATTCAAAAGTAGAACGTTTTTAAACTTAATCGTTTCACCTACTTTCGCATTCAGTTTTTCTATCTGTAAAATCTTATTTGCAGATACTTTATATTGCTTGCCGCCAGTTTCTATTATTGCAAATGACATAAATTTTTTTTTTTTTAGTTTTCACGCAATATAGCCCCCAATATTTTCAAGTCAAGATTATTGAGGCTAAAAAGTATCTTTTAAGTCTCTTAATTTGCTAAAAACTTCTTGATCTGATGAGTCTTCAAGATTTAACGCCAGTTTAAGACTAACATCATCACATCTCAAAAATATATTCATCTTTAGCTCATCGTTGATTGTAGTTGGAATTGTTGGCAACTTTTTTTTTAGTTGGGAATTAACAGATAAAGATTTTTCCTTTAAAAAGGAGTTTTTTGGATCATATTTTAAGCAAAAATCTAAATTTGTTTTCGTGTATTCATGTCCGCAATAAACTTTTGTTTGTGAAGGTAAAGCTTTAATTTTATTTAAAGAATTGAACATATCTTCATGAGTACCTTCAAATACTCTACCACAACCAAGCGAAAATAATGTATCACCTGTAAAAACAACTTTTTCCTTTTCAAAATAAAAAGCAATATGACCTTTGGTATGACCAGGTATTAGAATTACTCTAAATTCAAGGTTTCCAATTTTGTGATTTACATTATCTCTCAGCAAAATATCGATTCCAGGAATTAGATCTTTATCCAAAAATGATCCTAAAACTTTACAGTTATATTTTTTTTTGAGTTTAAGATTTCCGTCTACATGGTCTGCATGATGATGTGTATTCAAAATAAAATCTAATTTTTTGTATTTTTCTATTATTTTGTCACAAGTTTTGAATTCTGATGGATCAACTATCGATATAGTATTAGTTTCTTGATCAATTATTAAGTAACTATAGTTATCACTTAAACATGATATGATTTCTATCTTCATTTTAACCTATTAAAAAAATCCCTAATTTTGAAAAGAGATTTTTAATTTCTAAATTACTTTTTTTTATCAATGATGTTTTATCCTCATTTACTCCAACTACTTTTTTTATTTTAATATCTTTTTCTTCGCAAAAATTAAATAAATCTTTTATTGTGCACATATGTAAGTTTGGAGTATTATACCAAGTGTTTGGCAACGTTTTAGTGACTGGCATTTTTCCAAAAAATAATAATTTAGTTCTTACTTTCCAATAACCAAAATTTGGAATGGAAATAACTACTGATTTTCCAATTCTCAACAATTCTTTTAATACTTTTTCTGGATCATAAAAAGCTTGCAAGGTTTGACTTAAAACAACATAATCAAAAGATTGATTTGGGAATTGATGAAGTTCGTTCTCTGCATTTCCTTGAATTACTGGTAAACCTTTGTGAATGCATTGTTGAACATTGTCTTGATTTAACTCCAATCCACGAACTTCAATTCTCTTTTCCTTTTCAAGAAAACTCATAAGTGATCCATCTCCACAGCCTACATCAAGTACTCTGGTATTACTCGGAAGTAAATCTGCAATTACTTTAAATTCTTTTTTCATTTTTAAATTTCTCATGCATTGAATCTATGAAACCTTTTAGCGTTTTTAAGAATTCAGGTTCATCTAGTAAGAAAGAATCATGACCTTTATCTGTAATGATTTCAGAATACGAAACATCAGCACCTGATGCATTTAGTGCTATTACTATATCTTTGTTATCTTTTGTTGTGTAAAGCCAATCAGATGAAAAAGATATTACTAAAAATTTGGTTTTTTGATTTTTAAAAGCTTCAATAAGCCCACCTTTAAATTGTTTTGAAAGGTCAAAATAATCCATTGCTCTTGTAATATAAAGTATAGAGTTAGCATCGAACCTTTCTACAAAAGCATACCCTTGGTGTCTTAAATAACTTTCAACCTGAAAATCTGCATTAAAGCTAAATTCGTAATCAGCTTTTTCTTGTAATTTTCTTCCAAATTTTTCCTGCATACCTTTTTCTGATAAATAACTTATATGACCAACCATTCTTGCAACAGCTAATCCATTTTTAGGCTGAACATTTTTTAAAACGTATTTGCCTTTATCCCAAACAGGATCAGCCATGATAGCTTGACGTGCCAATTCATTTAAGGCGATATTTTGCGCGCTATGACTAAAACTACATGCTATAGGGATAGCTGAAAAAGTTCTATTTTGGAATGTTGCACAAAATTGTAGTAGCTGCATTCCTCCCATGGAACCACCAGTAGCACACAAAAGTTTTTTAACTCCGAGATGATCAAGTAAAGATTCCTGAGCTCTGACCATATCTTTAATAGTGATAACTGGAAAATCCAATCCATAAGGTTGTTTGGTGTTAGGATTAATATTTCTTGGACCTAACGACCCCATACAACCTCCAATAACATTTGCACAAATAACGAAGTACTTATTTGTGTCTAAGGCCTTACCAGGACCAACTGCAGTTACCCACCAACCCTCTTTATTTGTTATTGGGTTGGTTCCAGCAACAAATTGATCTCCAGTCAATGCATGAAAAACAAGGATTGCGTTATCCTTATTTTCATTTAATTTTCCGTAAGTTTCGTAAGCAAGTGGAAAATTATTTATCGTCTTGCCACAATCCAACTTAAGCGGGTTTGATACTATCAGTTTTTTAATATTTTCAAGTTTTCTGTTCATCCAAAAAAAAAGCCCAGCTAAACTGGGCTATCTCCTATTTAGCTACATTTATAAAGCGCCTGCAATTTTGGTTAAATCGGCGCCTTGAGCAGATTAATACTAAATAGTCGTAAACTTGTCAAATTCATATGTAATGAAACTAGCAATACTTAAGCTTTTTATATATTAACTAGATAAAATGAATTTTCCAAAACCAAATAAAATTAACGCTGAAAAATACGTAGCTGGATTAAGTTTATTTAACAAAAAAATTGTAAAAGTTAAACTTTCAGCCAATGAATCAGCTCTTGGACCAAGTCCAAAGGCAATAAAAGAATTTAACAAGGTATCTAAAAATTTGAAAAGATATCCAGATTCAGATGGTGTTTTTTTAAGAAACGTTTTAGCTAAAAAATTTAGGTTGGATCCTAACAAGATAATACTAGGTTCTGGATCAGATCAAATTTTCGAATTGATTTGTAAAGCTTTTCTTAAAGAGGGCGATGAAGTTGTTGTACCCGAATTTAGTTTTATCATTTATAGAATTTACAGCAAAATATACGGGGCAAAAGTTAAATATGCAAAAGAAAAAAATTTTACTATTTCAGTAAAAAATATTTTATCAAAAGTTACGAGAAGAACAAAAATTGTTTTTTTAGCTAATCCAAATAATCCAACTGGTACAATAATTTCTAAAACACAATTATTAAAATTGAGAAAAAGATTAAAAAGCAATATTTTGTTGGTGGTAGACGATGCATATTTTGAATATGTCAAAGATAGGAACTATTCCCCTGGGTTAAAGTTATTTTTAAATTCAAAAAATGTTATTATAACCAGAACTTTCTCAAAGATTTATGGACTTGCCGGACTGAGAGTCGGATGGGGCTATGGTCCGAAAAATTTAATTTATGTTTTAAATCAAATTAAACCACCATTTAATATCAACAAAGCAGGTTTATTTGCAGCTGTGGCATCAATTAAAGATACAAAATGGTTAAAGAAAGAAATAAAACACGTAAATAAATGGATTAAGTTATTTTTTAGAACTTTTGAAAATTTAGGTATAGAAACAAACATGAGTAATGCTAATTTTTTGCTTATAAACTTTAATAGGATAAAAAAAGATTCGAAAAAAATATTTTTAAAGTTAGCTAAAGCAGGAATTTTAGTTAGAAAAATGAATGCTTACAAAATTAAAAACTCATTAAGAGTTACAATTGGAAATAGTTTAGAAAACAAAAAATTTTTAAAAGAATTAAGGAAAATTATCTAATGTTTGAAAAAATAAGTATTATTGGTTGTGGTCTCATTGGATCATCAATTTTAAGAAATATTAATAACAAGAAAATTAGTAAAACAATTACAGTTTACGATAAAGCGAAAAATGTAATTGACATTATTAAAAAAAATAATTTGTGTGATAATATTTCTAAGGACATAAAATCAGCTGTAGAAAACTCCGACCTCGTTATTCTTAGTGTTCCTTTGAGTTCATATAAAGAAATATTACTAGAAGCAAAAGATCATTTTAAGAAAGATGCCATCATTACTGACACTGGTTCAGTCAAAAAGGAAGTAAATAAAATTTTTGGTAATCTTAATTTAAAAAATATTTTTTGGATAACATCGCATCCTATAGCTGGAACAGAGGAAAGTGGACCACTAGCAGGTTTTAAAGATTTATTTAAAAATAGGTGGACAATTATTTGCGAAAACGAAAATGATAATGTTGATAAAATTGAGAAATTGAAAAAATTTTGGGAGAGTTTAGGAAGTAGAGTTAAATTAATGAGTGCAGAACAACACGACTTTATTTTGGCGCTTACGAGTCATTTGCCACATGCTGTTGCTTATAATATTGTAATTACTGCACTTAGCTCAGATGATAAATATAAAGATGAACTTGTAAAGTATAGTGCGGGAGGATTGAGAGATTTTACTAGAATAGCTTCCTCTGATCCTATTATGTGGAGAGACATTTTTTTAGACAATAGTGCGAATATAATTGATATTCTCAATAAATTCTCTGAAAATTTGGATGATCTTAAAAAAGCCATAAGAGATAAAAATGGAGAAAAGCTACTTAAGATTTTTACATCAACAAAAAATATAAGAAAAGAAATTATTAAAGCAGGGCAAGATGTTAAATTACCTGACTTTGGAAGAAAAAAAAGTTAACTTAATGAATCTACAGCTTCGTAAATTTTTTTCTCAAGCTCGTCAATAAATTCATCTCTATTTTTTCCTGGCTCGATTGGTTCGAGAAATTTTATATGAATATCATGCGGATATTTTAAAAAACTTTTTTTTGGCCACAGTTTTCCTGTGTTTAGAGCTACAGGAACACATGGCAGGTTCAAAACTTCATAAATTTTCCCAGCCCCCTTTTTAAATGGTATTTTTTCCCCAAATTTTACTCTGGTGCCCTGCGGAAAAATTAATAAAGGCCTTTTGCTTTTGTCAATTTGGTTTTTTATTTTTGTAAAAAAATTCAAATTTTCTTTTGTAGTCGTATCTCTAATAATATCTATGGAGCCAATTTTTTTTAAATACCATCCAAACAAGGGGATTTTTAAAAGTTCTTTCTTAAGGATAAATACTGGATATTTTAGTGGTGCTTGTAAAATAAATGTTTCAAGTAAAGACTGATGCGCGCTTGCCACAAAATATTTATCGTTTTTTTTTAAATTTTCGAGCCCGGAAAAAATAACTTTACTTCTAAGTATGAATTGAACAAGAAAAATTATTAAATAAGCTAAAATTTTTCCGAAAATTAACGTGGCTTTTCTTGGTAAAATTAAAGTTGGGATTGCAAATATAAAAACTAAAACAAGTGTTATAAAAAACAATATGTTAAATACAAGTGATTTTAAAAACTGCATTAATAATTAATTAATTTTTGTAAATCTTGCTTTTTTCGAATAATCTTTGTTTTTCCTTTGTTAACAAGAATTTCAGCTATTAATGGTTTAGTATTATAATTAGATGATAAAGACGCTCCATAAGCCCCAACATCCATTATCGCAACGTAATCTGACTCGTTAATTTTTTGATAATTTTTATATTTTACAAACTTGCAAGTTGTCTCACAAATAGGTCCAACAAATTCCAATGTTTTATTCATTCTTTTATTGTTTTTTATTAAAGGTATAATATTGTGTGTGGCATCATATAGAGCTGGCCTCATAAAATCATTCATGCCAGCATTTAAAATTGCAAAGGTCTTGTTAACTCCTTTTTTAAGATATTGAACTTTAGCGACTAAAATCGCAGAGTTCCCAACGATAGCTCTACCAGGTTCGAAAATTATATTACAATTGTATTTTTTTTTAAACCTTTCCACTAAAATAGAATAGTTTCTTAATTTAATTTTTTTTTCATTTTTTTTGTATGTAATACCGAAACCTCCACCTAGGTCGACAAATTTAAAATTAATTTTTGTTATCTTGATTATCTCCTCTAAAACACTTAGCGTTTTTTTAAAAGGACTCTCGCTTAATATTTGACTACCAATATGAACACTTATTGCATCTAGTTTAAGATTTTTTAATTTATCAATATTTAAACAAAAGGATATTAAATTTTTTTTTGAAAGACCAAATTTATCCTCAGCTTTGCCCGTAGATATTTTTTTGTGAGTCGGCGCATTTATATCAGGGTTAAGTCTTACACCTATTGAGGTTTTTATACCCATTTTTTTTGAAATTTTGTTAATTAATAGTGCTTCGTTTTCGGATTCAACATTAATTAATAAGATTTTTTTTCTGATTGCTAGCTTTAGTTCCTCTTCGGTTTTACCGACCCCAGAAAAAACAATTTTTTTTGGCTTAATGCCAGATTTTAATACTTTTAACAGCTCTCCTCCAGAAACGACATCAGCTCCCGATCCAATATTTTTTAGTACTTTTAATATTTGGATATTTGAATTAGCTTTGACCGAGAAACAGATTAATGGCTGAACTTTCTTAAAATTTAAGTAAAAAGAATTATAATTATTAATAATATTGTTATTTGAATATAAATAAAATGGTGAATTAAATTTTGAGACAAGCCCTTTAACAGATATTTTTTCTACGAAAAGACTATTATTTTTGTATCTAATACTAGACATATAATTAAATTACTTTTGTATAATTGATTATTGAGCCTTGATATTCTGGATCAGATCTCTTTCCGCAAGATACCAAAACGACTGTCAAAAGAACAATAGTTAAAATTAGTTTCATCTTAATTCCCTCCTATATTTTTTTAACATCTTTTTGATATTTTTTTCAGAAGTTCCACCATAAGATTTTTTTGAATTCATTGAACCTCTTACATCAAAAACTTTAAGCACACCATGATTTAAATCTTTAAAAAACTTTTTTAATTCTTCTAAGCTTAGCTGATCTAATGTTATGTTATTTTTTTCAGCATAATTTACAAGCCTAGATGATATTTTGTAGGCCTCTCTAAAAGATAATTTTTTTTCTTTCACAAGATAGTCTGCAAAATCAGTTGCTGTTGTGTATCCTTTGTTAGCCATTTCTAACATTCTTTTTTTGTTGGGCTTTACATTTTTTATCAATTCACTGCTCATTGTTAACGTGTCTTTTAAAGTATCAAATCCATCAAATACTAGTGATTTATCATCTTGTAAATCTTTAAAATATGAAATCGGAAGACCTTTCATTATAGTTAATATAGAATTAAGTTTCCCATAATTTATTCCTGTTCTTCCTCTAATTAGTTCTGCAGGATCAGGATTCTTTTTTTGGGGCATAATTGATGATCCGGTTAACATCCTATCATCAAATTTTATTAGTTGATATGCATCGGAATTTAAGATTATAAAGTCCTCAGCTAATCTTGATAAGTGCATAGCGCATACAGCAGAAGCATACAGAAAATCAATAGCAAAATCCCTATCCGAAACAGTATCGATAGAATTGTTTGTAGGTTTTTTGAAACCTAATTTTTTTGAAGTTAAATTTCTATTTATTTTATAAGAAGTTCCCGAAAGAGCTGCGGCGCCAAGAGGCGATTCATCAATTAGCTCAAGATTGTTATAAAATCTTTTTTTGTCTCTACTGAACATTTCGTAATAAGCAAGAAGATAGTGGGCAAAAGAAATCGGTTGAGCATTTTTTAAGTGAGTTAACCCCGGCATTACGGTGCCTATATTATTATCTGCTTTATTAACAATTTTTTTCATTAAAGAATTTAATTCTTTTACAATTATTAATGATGATTCTTTTACCCAAAGTTTAAAATCCGTAACTACCTGATCATTTCTTGATCTTGCGGTATGCATATAACCTGCGGAATTACCAATAATTTCATATAATTTTTTTTCTATGTTTAAATGAATATCTTCAAATTTTTCTTTGAAAACAAATTTGCCTTTATCAATTTGTTTCTTAATTTTATCTAAACCCTTTATAATTTTATTTCCGTCTTTTACAGGTATAATCTTATTTTTGATCAACATCTGAGTGTGAATTTTAGATGCAAAGATATCTTGGCTGTAGAGCCTTTTATCTACGTTTATTGATGCCCCAATTCTTTGAAAGGATTTAGAAGTAGAGCTTTTAAATCTATTAGACCAAACAGTCTTATTTTTATTTGTCATAATCTATGTTATTCAATTTAAATTAATATGAAAATTAGTAAATCTTTTAAAATCTATATTCACAT
>MDTG01443423.1_pt1 | contig 29577 bp, 27 predicted proteins | sample 811421 | NCBI WGS metagenome assembly MDTG01 (sample SAMN05326645, study PRJNA326480) | marine metagenome | isolation source: seawater | place: Pacific Ocean: South East | collected 2011 | reverse complement strand
TCCTGACCCATCTTGTCGATCTCGTCGAGCAGGATGAGCGGGTTCGTGGTCTTGGCCTTCTTCAGCGCCTGGATGATCTTGCCCGGCATCGAGCCGATGTAGGTCCGGCGGTGGCCGCGGATCTCGGACTCGTCACGCACACCACCCAGCGAGATGCGGATGAACTCGCGGCCCGTGGCCTTGGCCATCGACTTGCCCAGCGACGTCTTGCCGACGCCCGGAGGGCCGACGAGGCAGAGGATCGGGCCCTTGAGCTTCTGGCTGCGCGCCTGCACCGCGAGATACTCGACGATGCGCTCCTTGACCTTCTCGAGGCTGTAGTGGTCCTTGTCGAGCACGTCCTGCGCCCGGCCGAGGTCCTTCTTGACGCGGCTCTTCGTGCCCCACGGAATGCTGAGCATCCAGTCGAGGTAGTTGCGCACGACGGTCGCCTCGGCGGACATGGGGCTCATGTTCCGCAGCTTCTTGAGCTCGGCATCGGCCTTTTCGCGGGCCTCTTTCGAGAGCTTGGTGGCCTCGATCTTCTCGGCCAGCTCGTTGACCTCGTTCTGGCCGTCCTCGCCGTCGCCCAGCTCCTTCTGAATGGCCTTCATCTGCTCATTCAGGTAGTACTCGCGCTGGGTCTTCTCCATCTGGCTCTTGACGCGGGTCTTGATCTTCTTCTCGACCTGCAGCACCGAAAGCTCGCCCTGCATCAGGCCGTAGACCTTCTCGAGCCGCTCGGACGTCGCCAGCGTTTCCAGAAGCTCCTGCTTCTGCTCAACCTCGATGCCGAGATGCCCCGCGACGAGGTCGGCAAGCTTTGCCGGCTCGGTGGTCTCGGAGACCGCCGAAAGCGCCTCTTCGGGGATGTTCTTCTTGACCTTGGCGTAACGCTCGAACTCTTCGCCGACGGTGCGCACCAGCGCCTCGATCGCGGCCGGATCGCCGGGCATCTCCTCGACGTACTCGGCACGGGCCTCGAAGAAGGACTCGTTCTCGAGATACTCGGTGATCTTCACACGGCTCTGGCCCTCGACCAGCACCTTGACGGTGCCGTCGGGCAGCTTGAGCAGTTGCAGAACGTTCGCCAGCACGCCGGCACGGTAGATGCCGGAATTGTCTGGATCATCGACCGATGGGTCGATCTGGGCGGCAAGCAGGATCTGCTTGTCGTCCTGCATGACCTCCTCCAGCGCCTTCACCGACTTCTCGCGCCCCACGAAGAGCGGCACGATCATGTGCGGGAAAACGACGATGTCGCGCAGCGGCAGCACCGGGTAGGAGGAATTGAGAGCCTGTTGCATAAGCATTCCTTCGTCTTGGCAGGATGGCCCGGCCCCGGTTCTCCGGCAGCGCCCGCCATCCCCTGTCTCGGAAGTTAAGGTGGGGTCGTTCGACAACGAAATCAACCGCGCTGACCTTCGGTCGACACAACATGGAGAAGTCGTGCAACCCGCGCAAGCACCCGTCGGTGGGCCGGACGGCACAAGCGGCCCGGCCCCACGCACCGGCAGCGGGCCGGTGACGGCTCAGCCGTCGTCCTGCGGCTTCTGCGCGGCCTTCATGCGGGCGAGAAGCGCCGCCTTGTCGGTCTTTCCACCCTTGGCGGTCTTGCCCTTGGGCGCATCCTTGTGGCGGTCGTAGCGCGGCGCGTTGCTTCCGGGCCGCGCGCCGCCCGATTTCGAGTAATCCATGATCCGGCTCCTTGCCGAGTATGCGGGCCCCGCTTTTGCCGCAACCGCGGGGCCCGCGCAAGCGCCGGTGATTGCTCAGGCGGCTTCGTCTTCGAGGGTCGGGTAGTCGGTATAGCCCTCGGCCCCGCCACCGTAGAAGGTGTCCTGGTCGCCCTCGTTGAGCGGCGCCTCGCGCTGGAGGCGATCGACGAGGTCCGGGTTCGAGATGAACGGACGCCCGAAGGCCACCAGATCGGCCGAGCCGCTCTTGACCGCGGTGATCGCCATGTCGCGATCATAGCCGTTGTTGGCCATGTAGGGGCCGGTGAAGAGACCGCGCAGCTGGTCGATGCTCTGGCCTTCCTCAAGCTCGCGCGAGCCGCCCGTCGCGCCCTCGATCATGTGGAGATAGGACAGACCGTAGGCGTTCAGGCGCGGCACGATGTACTCGAAATCGGCCTGCGGGTCGGCATCGTCGATGCCGTTCGCCGGCGAGAAGGGCGACAGGCGCAGGCCGGTGCGTCCGCCACCGACTTCCTCGGTCACGGCGTCGAGCACCTCGAAGAGGAACCGGGCCCGGTTCTCGACCGACCCGCCGTAGTCGTCCTCGCGCTGGTTGGCACCGGTCTTGAGGAACTGGTCGATCAGGTAGCCATTCGCGCCGTGGACCTCGACGCCGTCGAAGCCCGCCTCGATGGCGCGACGCGCGGCCTTGCGGAAGTCCTCGACCGTGGCGGCGATCTCCTCGAGGGTCAGCGCGCGCGGCTCGGAGGTGTCCTCGAAGCCGTTCTGCGTGAAGGTCTTCACGCCGGCCGGGATGGCCGAGGGCGCGACCGGGGCCTGCCCGCCGGGCTGCAGCGACGTGTGCGAGATGCGGCCGACGTGCCAGAGCTGCACGACGATCTTGCCGCCGGCCTCGTGCACGGCGTCGGTCACGCGCTTCCATGCCGCGACCTGCGCATCGCTGTGAATGCCGGGGGTCTGGATGTAGCCCTTGCCCACGGGCGAGATCTGCGTGGCCTCGGTGATGATGAGGCCCGCGCCAGCGCGCTGGCGGTAGTATTCGACGTGCAGGTCGTTCACCACGCCGGTCTCGTCATCGGCGCGGTTGCGGGTGAGCGGGGCCATGACGACGCGGTTCGCAAGCGACAGCGTGCCGGCGGTATAGGGTGTGAAGAGTTCTTCGGTCATGAGAGATCCTTTCCTTGGCTCCGTCCCCTGAGGGCCGGAGCGTCGAGGCTAGAGGTAAGCTCTCGCCGCAGCGCCGCAAAGGGTGCGCGCCCTGCAATGCCGCACACTCGGACTTGCGTTGTCGCACGGAACCCTTTCGGGCAGCTTCAGAGCGGCTCGATATCGCCCTCGGCACGGCCCGCGTGGAAAGCGGCCTCCCATGCGGCAAAGCGGCCCTCGGCGATGGCGTCGCGCATCCCCTGCATGATCTCCTGGAAGTAATGCAGGTTGTGCCAGGTCAGCAGCATCCCCGAGATCATCTCGTGCGAGCGGTAGACGTGGTGCAGGTAAGCGCGAGAATAGCCCGTGCAGGCCGGGCAGGAACAGTGCTCGTCGAGCGGGCGCGGATCGTCGGCGTGACGGGCATTCTTGATGTTGACCACGCCGCGGCGGGTAAACGCCTGCCCCGTGCGCCCCGAGCGGGTCGGCAGCACGCAGTCCATCATGTCGATGCCCCGCTTGACCGCACCGACGATGTCGTCGGGCTTGCCGACGCCCATCAGGTAGCGCGGCTTGTCCTCGGGCAGCATCCCCGGCGCGAAGTCGAGGCAGTCGAACATCGCCTTCTGCCCCTCGCCCACCGCGAGGCCGCCCACCGCGTAGCCGTCGAAACCGATCGACCTCAGCGCCTCGGCGCTTTCCTCGCGCAGGTCGCGCTCGAGCCCGCCCTGCTGGATGCCGAAGAGCATGTGCCCGGGCCGGTCGCCGAAGGCGTCGCGCGAGCGCTGCGCCCAGCGCATCGACAGCCGCATGCTCTCTTCCAGCCGCTTGCGGTCGGCGGGCAGCGCAGGGCATTCGTCGAAGCACATCACGATGTCCGAACCCAGCAGCCGCTGGATCTCCATCGACCGCTCGGGGCTCAGCTCGTGCTTCGAGCCGTCGACGTGGCTGCGGAAGGTCACCCCCTTCTCAGTGAGCTTGCGCAGGTCGGCGAGGCTCATGACCTGGAAACCGCCCGAGTCCGTGAGGATCGGCCTGTCCCAGTTCATGAACGCGTGCAGCCCGCCCAGCCGCGCGATGCGCTCCGCCGTGGGCCGCAGCATCAGGTGATAGGTGTTGCCGAGCAGGATGTCGGCGCCGGTGGCGCGCACGTTCTCGGGCAGCATCGCCTTGACGGTGCCGGCGGTGCCCACCGGCATGAAGGCCGGCGTGCGTATCTCGCCGCGCGGGGTGCGGATGACGCCGGTGCGCGCTGCGCCGTCGGTGGCGTTGAGAGTGAAGGAGGTGGTGCTCATGTGGTTCCTCTGCCCCAAAGCGCGATCTTTGCCAAGCCCGGGCCGCAGCCGACGCGGGGGCATCGCCACGAAATGCCGCGCATTGTAATTTTTGAGGGGCCGTTCACCTCTCTCCGCGATGCTGGCCCGGTCAGCCTTCAACCAGCATCGGAGACACGCAGAATGATCCGCCTCCTTGTCGTCGCGCTCGCCGCGATCCAGACCTTCGCCGGTCCCGCCGCCGACGCGGGTCCGCTTTTCGGCAGCGGCGCCCCGCGCGGCGACGGCCACCATGCAAGCCCCGCGCCGGGCTACAGCGGGCAGGTCTACGTCACGCCCGACGGCTGTACCTACTCGCGGGCGCAAGCAACCGGTTACCGCCCGACCTGGCATCTCATCCTCAACGGCGCCGCGGCGGGACTCACCGATGCGCACCGGCGCTGCCCGAGCATGCTCGGGGACTACCAGCGCCTCTGAGCGCGGGCGGCGGCGCTGCACCACTTGTCGCGAAACCGCAGCGGCCCGATTGCGCAACGCCGGGACACGCGCCAATCTGGCGCTCATGGACGACGGAAAGACCCGCGCGGCATGAGCGACGACGGCGACACCCCCCGCGACAGGCGGCCGACATGGCCCGGCGGCATTTCGGCCGTGCTGACCCAGATGGAGGGGCGGCGCGATGCGCTGACCTGTGCGGAGGGAGAGGCTCCGCCCCCGGCGGATCTCGACCTTGCCCTGCTTGCCGCGCAGACCGTCACCGACCCCGACCAAGACCCGGCCGAGGCGCCGCCCTTCCGGTCGTCCTACCACCGCAAGCGGCACGCGCTGCGCAAGGAACTGGTCGGGCAGAGCGAGCTGGTGTTCCTCAACGGGCTGCTGATCGCGCATCTGCGCAAGCGGAGCTTTCCGTCCCACCTGCCCGCGCTGTTCCACCGGCTGTGGGCGGAACAGGGCGCGCATCTGATCGAGCGGCTCGACCAGCGCTGGCTGGTCTCGGCGGTCACCACCTTCGGCGATCATGGGCAGACGCCGGTGCAACGTTCGGTCGGACTGGCGCTCAACGTGCTCTTCGGCACCATGAAGCTCTACGAGACCGAGCGGCTCTATTCCGGCAGCCCCGCCGACCGTGCCTTTCCGCTCGACCGGAAGTCCCCCGGGCCGTTGCCGATGGAGATGGACGCCTATGCCATCGCCAGCGGCGGGCTCGACGTGAACATGATCGGCAGGCTCTGGACCGAGGCCGAGGGCGATGGGGTGATCCGGCCCCTTGCCCACCACCTGCTCGACCTGCTGATCCATGACGACCGGACGCTGTTTCGCCGCCTGAGGACCATGCGCAAGCGCAAGGCGCGCGTCGACGCCGGCAAGCGCGAGCGACCCACCCGCGCCGCGAACCCCGCGCCGGTGCCAGCGGGGCACCGCGCGCTCGGCCCCGACACGCTGCGCTGGGGGCTCGTCTCGACCATCCGCGCGCCGCTGCCGCAGATCGCGCGCTTCGCCGCGCATCACCTCGAGCTGGGCGCGACGGCGCTGCACGTCTACCTCGACGCTCCCGAAGCCGAGACGGCGCAGTTCCTCGCCCGCCACCCGCGCATCCACGTCACATGCTGCGATGCGGCGTGGTGGCAGGACACCGGCAAGACCCGCCCCGAAGCGCACCAGCTGCGGCAGACACATAACGCCACCCGCTGCCTGCGCGACGTGGCGGGCGCACTCGACTGGCTCGGCCATATCGACGCCGACGAGTTCCTGCTGCCCGACCGCCCCCTCGCCGAGATCCTCGCCGAGGTCTCCCCCCGCCACGCGCTCGCCCGCGTCGCCCCGGCCGAGGCGCTGGCCCGCGACCATGGCCTTCCCGCGCATTTCAAGCTCACGCATCACCATGCGGAGCAGCCGAAATCGGTGCTGCAGGAGATCTACCCGACCTTCGGCCTGCATCTCTACGGCGGCTTTCTCAGCCACACCTCCGGCAAGGTGTTCGCCCGCACCGGCATCCCCGAGACCCGCTTCGGCATCCACACGCTGAAATATCGCGGCGAGGATGCGACCAACCGGTCCCGGCTCTCGGACGTGCACCTGGCACATCTGCACGCGCCAAGCTGGGCGCAATTCCGCGATCATCTCGCCTTTCGCCGGGACAAGGGTTCGTATCGACCCCGCTCGGAGCGGATCGAGATGGGACAGGCCAACCTGATCGCCTTCCTCGCCGAGGAAGAGGGCGAGGCCGGTCTGCGGATGCTCTTCGACGAGGTCTGCGCCGACACGCCCGAGTTGCGCGCACGGCTCGCCGCTCATGACATGCTGCTGACACGGCCCTTCGATCCCGATGCCGCCGTGGCCCGCGTCTTCGGGACGCTGCCATGATCCGCTGGGGCACCGTCACCACCACCAATGCGCCGCTGCCCGAGATCCTCGACTTCGCGGCCTGGCACCTCGAACTGGGCGCGCACCGGGTCCATCTCTATCTCGACGAGGACATGCCCGAGGCGCAGGCGGTGCTCTCGGCCCACCCCAAGCTGCGGGTCATTCGCACGGATGATGCATGGTGGGCGCGGCGCAACGGCCGCCCGGCCAAGCACCAGGCCCGGCAGGGTTCCAACGCGCGCCACGCCAACAACCGACATGCGAACAAGGACCGGCCCGAGGTCGACTGGCTCGCCCATATCGACACCGACGAATTCCTGCTGCCCGCGCAGCCGGTGGCCGAGACGCTCGCCGCCCTGCCCTCGGAGTGTCTCTGCGCGCGGGTCCGCCCGGTCGAGGCGCTGGCGGGCAGCGGCCCCGAGACGCTCTTCAAGGCGTTCCACGTCGATCAGGACAGGCGCCAGCGCGCCGCCGAAGCCTGCTTTCCCGACTGGGCGCAGCATCTCTCGGGCGGCTTCCTGAGCCACGTCGCGGGCAAGCTCTTCTTCCGGGCCGGCACGAAGGGGCTGCAGATCCGCATCCACAACGTGACGCGCGACGGTCTGCAGAACCCCGGCGAGGTGGCGCTCGACGGTATCGAGCTTGGCCACTTCCACGCCGCGGACTGGGACCGTTTCCTGAAGCTCTACCGGTTCCGGCTGGCGCGGGGCTCCTACCGGGCCGAACTGAAACCGCAGGCCCGGCGCGAGGGCGCGGTGAACCTGCACGCTCTTTTCGGACTGATCGAGCAGAGCGGCGGCGAGCCCGCACTGCGCGCCTTCTTTGACCAGGTCTGCACCGCGACGCCCGAACTGACCGGACGCCTCGAAGACCACGGGCTGCTGCGGCGGCGCCACATGGACCTGCCGGTCCTACGCGCGAAACACTTTCCACGGGCATGACAGCTCAGCAGATCATGGAATCCGAGGTATCAGGGCACCTTTGGGGCCCTCCGTGTCCCCGAGAACCCACGAATTCGCGTTCAAAATGCCGTGTTGATTGACCTTTCCCCGGTGATTCCGGTAAAAGCCGCCACATCGGGATCGCAGATGCCATGAAACGCAGGGCCGCACGGGCCCGATCCCCAACCAGATGAGCGGGCCAAGTCGAGTGTCCGCACCCCAAATCGGACACACATGACCAAGTTTTCTGATCTCAACCTGAACCCCAAGGTTCTCAAGGCCATCGAAGAAGCAGGCTACGAGTCGCCCACGCCGATCCAGGCAGGCGCGATTCCCCCGGCCCTCGAGGGCAAGGACGTGCTGGGCATCGCCCAGACCGGCACCGGCAAGACGGCAAGCTTCACGCTGCCGATGATCACCACGCTGGCGCGCGGTCGCGCCCGTGCCCGGATGCCGCGCAGCCTCGTGCTCTGCCCCACCCGCGAGCTTGCCGCACAGGTCGCCGAGAACTTCGACACCTATGCCAAGCACGTGAAGCTCACCAAGGCGCTGCTGATCGGCGGCGTCAGCTTCAAGGAGCAGGAGCAGCTGATCGACAAGGGCGTCGACGTGCTGATCGCCACCCCGGGCCGCCTGCTCGACCATTTCGAGCGCGGCAAGCTGATCCTCACCGACGTGAAGGTGATGGTGGTCGACGAGGCCGACCGGATGCTCGACATGGGCTTCATCCCGGACATCGAGCGGATCTTCTCGCTCACGCCCTTCACGCGCCAGACGCTGTTCTTCTCGGCCACCATGGCCCCCGAGATCGAGCGCATCACCAACACCTTCCTGTCCAGCCCCGAGCGGATCGAGGTCGCCCGCCAGGCCACGGCCTCGGAGACGATCGAACAGGGGGCGGTGTTCTTCAAGGCATCCCGCAAGGACCGCGAAGGCAGCGAGAAGCGCCGGGTGCTGCGGGACCTGATCGACCGCGAGGGCGACGCTTGCACCAACGCGATCATCTTCTGCAACCGCAAGGTCGACGTCGACATCGTCGCCAAGTCGCTGAAGAAATACGGCTATGACGCGGCGCCGATCCACGGTGATCTCGACCAGAGCCAGCGCACCAAGACGCTCGAGGGCTTCCGCGAAGGAAACATCCGCCTGCTGATCGCCTCGGACGTGGCCGCGCGTGGTCTCGACGTGCCGAGCGTGAGCCACGTGTTCAACTTCGACGTGCCCGGCCATGCCGAGGACTATGTGCACCGCATCGGCCGCACCGGCCGCGCCGGTCGCGAGGGCAAGGCGTTCACGATCGTGGTGCCGCGCGACGAGAAGAACTTCGAGGACGTCGAGAAGCTTCTCCAGAAAGAGATCCCGCGCGTCGAACTGCCGAACATGCCGAAGCCGACCGCTGCGGCCGACCGCACCGACGACGGCGAGAAGGCAGAGAAGAAGCCGACCCGGACACGGACGCGCTCGCGCAAGTCGGACAAGACCGAAACCGCAAGCGCCGAGAAGACCGAGGCACCCGCCAAGGCCGAAGCGCCCGAGACCAGCGAAAAGGCCGCGGCCCCCGCCAAGTCGGAGAAGTCCGAGACCTCTGGCGGCAAGGGTGGCAAGGGCGGCTCCAAGTCCTCGCGCCGTTCGGACCGGAACGACAACAACGTCGTCGGCCTGGGCGATCACCTTCCCGAGTTCATCGCCCTGAGCTTCGAGGAACGCCGGGCAAGCTGACCGGCTGCCACACACGAGATACGGGGAAAGCGGGCCATTCGGTCCGCTTTTTTCGTGGTCGGACTGTCGCTCCAAGATCTTTCGCGCCAGACATGCGAGCATCGGCGGCGCCCTCCCCGTGCGCAAGCCATTGTCTTAAAACACCATTCCCGAAAATGTAAAAAACATTCACATTACCCCTTGCAAGATCGGGGTGTCGTTCTCATCTCTTGTGATGTGAAAGGCATTCACATTGAACACAGAGAAAAAGGAACACCGCCAATGACCGCCGCCGCGCACGACTATGCCCGCCCCACACCGCTCGGGTGGCTGAAACGCGCCGAGGCCTGGCTCGACGATCGCGGAAGACCCGCCTGGATCGTGGCCATGGTTCTGGGCTTCATCTTCTTCTGGCCGATCGGCCTTTTCCTTCTCGCCTACATGATCTGGAGCAAGCGCATGTTTGGAAAATCCTGCAGTTCATCCCGCAAGGCCAACACCTACGCACGTGGCTTCAACGCGATGCGCTCTTCGGGCAACGCGGCGTTTGACGCCTACAAGGCCGATACGCTGCGCCGCCTCGAGGACGAGCAGAAGAGCTTCGAGGACTTCCTCCAGCGGCTGCGCGAAGCCCGCGACAAGGCCGAGTTCGACCAGTTCATGGACGAGCGCTCGAAGCCCGCACGCGCCATGGACGACGACGAGAAACAGGACGCCTGAGGCGTTCGCCCCATGGCCCCGATCCGGGGCCATGGTGTAGCCTTTTCCCACCCACACCAGTCAGCGAGAGTTGATGTCTGTCGAATTCCATAGCACCGGGCCCTATGCCCATCTTCCCGATCCGGACCGCCAGAGCGCCTTCTACGAGAGCGTGGCGATCAAGCGCGGCCTGGCCTGGGTCGTGGACTCGATCATCGTCGCGTTCCTGGTGATGGTCGCCCTCGTCCTCACGGCCTTCCTTGGCGCCTTCGTCTTCTTCGCACTCTGGATGGTCATCAGCTTCGCCTACCGTGTCATCACCATCGCCAACGGCTCGGCCACCTGGGGCATGCGCCTCATGGCGATCGAGTTCCGCGACTGGCGCGGCCAGCGGCTCGATCTGGCGCAGGCCATCCTGCACACACTCGGCTACACCGTCTCGGTTTCGGTGATGCCGCTGCAGCTGATCTCGATCGTGTGCATGTTCGCGACCGAACGCGGTCAGAGCCTTACGGACATGGTGCTTGGCACGGTCGCGCTCAACAAGCGGGCCTGATAGGCTCCTCGCACCTCGCTCATGCGGGGTGCGACACAGGGCCCGGTAGCACGGCACCCGGTTACCCGCCATTCTCATCATTTCGAGGGGGTTGGCGGGTCCCGGATTCGTTGCTACGTTTCCCTCCGGGACCAGTTGACAGGATCGACATGCGCCATTCGCTGCCACTCGCGCCGCAGTTCTACGTGACGGCTCCGCAACCCTGCCCCTATCTTCCGGGACGGATGGAGCGCAAACTCTTCACCGCACTGCAGGGCGAGTCCGCCGAGAAGCTGAACGACAGCCTGTCCAAGCAGGGCTTCCGACGGTCCCAGAACGTGCTCTACCGTCCCTCCTGTTCGGATTGCGCCGCCTGCCTGTCGGCCCGGATCGACGTGCGCCGTTTCCGGCCGTCGAAAAGCCAGCGCCGCACGCTGAAGCGCAACGACAACCTCGCGCGCCGCGCCTCGAGCCCCTGGGCCACCGAGGAACAGTTCAGCCTGTTCCGGCGCTACCTCGACGCGCGCCACGCCGACGGCGGCATGGCGGACATGGACATCTTCGAGTTCGCCGCGATGATCGAGGAAACGCCGATCCGCAGCCGCGTCGTCGAATATAGCGACCGGGAGAGCGGCGCGCTCAAGGCCGTGTGCCTGACGGATGTGCTCGATGACGGTGTGTCTATGGTCTACTCGTTCTACGAGCCCGAGCTGCAGCGCCGGAGCCTTGGGACCTGGATGATCCTCGATCACGTCGAGATCGCGCGCGAAGCGGGTCTTCCCTACGTCTACCTTGGCTACTGGGTGCCGGGCAGCCCCAAGATGGGCTACAAGGCGCAGTTCGACTCGCTTGAAGTCTACCGTCGCGGCCGCTGGGAGCGGATGCTCGACGTGCATGACTACGACGAGGAACGGCACCCGCTCTCGACCGATCCCATCGCCGAACAGGTTGCCAACATCTCGCTTCCCGACAGCCGCGCCTAAGCCCTGCCGGGCGCGCGGTGGGTTGAGAAACCCACCCTACCTACGTTCGCGCGCCGTGGCTCAGGACAGGCTTGCCATGATCCGCTCGGCCAGTTGCGAGACCGCGGCCCCGGCGGCCCGCGCGATGGCCGTGGGCCCCTCGCCCGTCATCGGCACCACGATGTCGAAACTCTCGATCCGTTCGCGCACGACACGGTCATAGGACGAAATCCCGTACTGCCCAGCCAGCTTCAACGTGCCGTTGTTCAGCGCCACCATGCGCGACACGCTGACATGCCCCGCCGCCTGCGCGTCTTCCTCGAGCGGCCAGGGCTCGGGCGCCACGGTCGCCGTCGAGCCGCGGTTGATCTGTTCGGCGATGGCCAGCGTCACGGCCCGGGTCGGATCGTCGGCCCAGAGCGCGTTGTCGACCTGCGTAAGCGCGCCGTCCGCGTCTTCCTGAAGGATCTCGGACGCCTCGGCGTAGGCCGGCAGCGACACCTCGCGCACCTCCAGCGTGGCGACCCGCAGTCGCGCGCTGCCCGCCTCGACCGGGGTGTCGATCAGGTAGCGGGGCTCGGGGCCACAGGCCGCGAGGATCAGGACAAGAGGCAGGAAGCGAAGCATGGGGATCACCGTCCGAACAGAAGGGAATTGGGATTGCGCTCGATGGCGCGGGCAAGCTTGGTCAGCGCCTCGGCGGCCTCGCGGACCTCGCGCAGCGCCGAAACCGTCTCGCGGTTGAAGGTCGAATTGTCGCCGTAGCCCTGAAGCGTGAGCTCGGCCTCGCCGACAAGCGCCTGAATGCGCGCCGAGAGGTCGGGCAGGCTCTGCGCGGCTTCCTCGATGGCGGCAGCGGCATCCCGCGCCGAGGCGAGCGTGGCGTTGGTGTTCTCGACCACGCCGCCCTCGCGCAGCTGCGCGAGCGCACTCCGCACTTCCTCGAGCGTGTTCGAGATCGCCGTCGGCAGCATCCGCGCCTGCTCGGTGTCGATCAGCCGATCGGCGCTGTCGAGCAGCGCGCTGGCGCGCTCCACCACCGTTTCGAGCGGCAGAGCATTGGCCGTGGCCACGAGGTTGCGCAGATCCTCGACCAGCGCCGGCACTTCCGAGGTCGCGCCGGACAGATCGTTGGCCACGCCGGTGACCGAGTCGGCCGCGTCCGAGGCATTCTCGAGCGCCGTCATGAGGTTGCCCACCATGTCGGCGGCGCGCAGGTCTTCGGCGATGCCACGCAGTTCCGCGACGGTCGCGTTCAGCTCGCCCGGCAGCGCCTGTGTCTCGTCGCTCGAGATCAGCTGATCGGCGCTGTCGGCAAGCGCGGTGGCGCGGTCGACGAAGGCCTCGAGCTGAAGCGCGTTCGCCTTGGCGACAAGTGCACGCATGTCCTCGATCAGGGCGGGCACATCGGCGGTGGCCTCGGTCAGCTCGCCGGCGACGCTGCTGACGGTATCGGTGGCCTCGGTCGCACCTTCGAGCGCCGCCGCAAGCTTCTCGGCGGTGCCGGCGGCCCGCAGTTCCTCGACGATGCCACGCAGCTCCGAGACCGTCGCGCGCAACTCGCCCGGCAGCGCCTGCGTCTCGTCGCTGCCGATCAGGCCGCGCGCCTCGTCCAGAAGGCCTGTGACCGACTGCGGCACGCTGCGCAGGTTGTCGTCGGAGGCAAAGCTCTCGATCGACCGCAGCGTCGCGATGGCCTGGTCCATCAGCTCTTCGACCGGCAGGTTGTCGACCCGCTGGAACAACCCTTCGGCGGTCGCGGCGACATCCGGGATCTCGGATTCCACCGACGGCAGCACCGGCGCCTCGGTGTCGAAGATGCCGAGCGTGGCATCGGCCGCCTCCGGCACCTCGACCAGTTCGATCATCAGGGACTGGCTGAACAGGCCCTGCGACGCGAGCCGGGCCCGCAGACCGTCCTGAACGGCTTCCGAAAGGAAGGCGATGGTTTCGGACTGCGGCGCCTCGGCATCGAGGCCGAGCGACCGGGGGTCGATCGAGATCGAGGCTCGCAGCTTCACGTTCTGCTGGCCGCTGCTGTCGTCGATGAACGCGCCGATGGACTTCACCGAGCCGACCTTGAGCCCGCGATAGGTCACCGGCGATCCGGCCTCGAGACCGCGCACGGACTCGTCGAACTCGACCACGAGGTCGACCGCGTTGTCGATGGACTCGCTGAACACGCTCTCGCGCGCGGCTTCCTCGTCGTCGAACAGGTCGAAGACGTAGCGCGACTGAACCGGGCTGCCGCCCGAGAACACCGTGTCGAAGGCGACGCCGCCGCGGATCAGCGCCGCGAGCGAGCCCACGTTCAGGTTCAGACCGTTCGGGCCGAAGTTGAAGTTGAAACCGGAGGTGTCCCAGAAGCGCGTCGCGGTGGTGATGCGCCGGTCATGCGGCGACTCGATGAAGGCATCGACGATCACGCCCTTGCCGGAGTCCAGCAGGCGCGGCGTCTCGATCCGACCGACCTCGATCCCCTGGTGGAAGATCGGCGCGCCGGCGGAGAGCATGCTGCCGTCGGAGGCGCGCAGGACGATCCGCGTGCCCTCCATCCCCGGCTTGACCAGCGGTGCCTTTTCCAGCCCCTCGAACTCGGTGCGCTCGGTTGCAGTCCCCGGCTCGAAGGCGGCCTCGACGTAGACACCCGACAGAACCGTCGACAGCCCGGTGATCCCGGAGGTGCTGACCTCCGGACGGACGACCCAGAACTGCGCGTCCTCGGGGAGCGATGCGGCGACGTTGCGGTCGATACCGGCGGTGACCATGACCCTGGACAGGTCCTCGGTAAAGCGCACCTCCTCGACAATGCCGATCTCGACATCGCGGTAGCGCACAGAGGTTTCCCCCGGTACCACGCCGGCGGCGTTCTCGAAGCTGATCTCGATGCGGGTGCCGCGCTCGGCCCATGTCTGCCAGGCGATGAACAGGGTGACGAGAAGCGCCGCGATGGGCACGATCCAGGTCAGCGAAAGATTGCGCCAGATCGAGCGCTTCTGCCCCTCGATCTTCATGTCCGCCGGTTGCGGGTCACTCATGCCTGTACTCTTCCCCGTCTGCGTCCCAGATCAGCCGCGAGTCGAAGCTCTCGGCCGAGATCATCGTGAAGGCGACAGAAAGCGCGAAGCTCACCGCCGCGATCCCCGGATTGATGGATGCCGCGAAATTCAATTGAACCAGTGATGACAGGATCGCCACCACGAAAACGTCGATCATCGACCAGCGACCGATGAACTCCACGATCTCGTAGAGCCGGTGTCGCGCGTGGGCCGAGAGATGCACCCTCCGGTGGATGCTCAGTGCCAGATAGCCGATCACGAAGAACTTCGAAACCGGAATGACGATCGAGGCGATGAAGACGATCGCCGCGATACCGTAGCTGCCGTGATGGGCAAGATCCACCACCCCGCCGAAGATCGTGCTCTCGGTGGTCTTGCCCAGCATGGAAGTGCGCAGCATCGGGTAGACGTTCGCCGGGATGTAGACGACGAGGCCGGCCAGCAGCCACGCCCAGACGGTCTGCAGGCTGCTGCCGTCACGGGCGGAGATATGTGTGCCGCAGCGCGCGCAGCGGCGGGCGTCGGCCGCGTTGACCCTCCCGCATTCGGTGCAGCCGATCAGGCCGGCCGCCCGCGCGGTCAGGATGCGCGGCGCCGTTCCAGCGTCTTCCATAGCGTGAGCCTGCTCATGAAGTTGTCTTTCAGCACGGTCACGATGACCAGCGCCACGAAGGCCCAGAAGGCCGGGCCGATGAAGATATGCGCGAGCCCCGCCACCTTGACCAGCGCCACGGCGACCCCGACGATGAAGACCTCGGCCATGGCCCATGGGCGGAGGTGGTCGGCGATGCGGAACACCCGCTCGGCGTGCGGTGCGGGACGGTGACCGAAGGCCATAGGCCCCAGCACGTAGATCAGTGCGATGAACCGAACGCTCGGCAGGACGACGATGAGCGCCGCCATCGCAAAGGTCAGCGGCGCGGTCAGCCCCCTCGAAAAGGCGGTCACCGTGTCGAGCAGCGACGCCCGCTGCACCCGCCCGGCTGCTTCGAGTTCGAGAAACGGGAAGAAGATCGCCGCCACCATCAGGATAAGCGCGGCAAGGGCCAGCATGATGATGCGGGTCATGGCAGTCGCCCGCGGTGCCTCGAGCACTGTGTCGCAGCGCACGCAGCGGGCCGTTTCGCCGACCGGCACATCACGCTCGACGTGCAGTGCGTCGCATGAGGGACAGGCGATCAATGTTTCGAGGTCCGGCAGGCCGTGAGGTGACTCGATGCTCATGCCGAGCAATCTAGAGCGGCTTGGCAAAAGGGAAAAGGCAGAAGGCACCGGCCCTTTCTGCAACGCGGCGCGCGCCGTACGGCGCGCCGCGTTGCGCATCAGGGGTCAGCTCAGTCGGCTGATGACAACGGTCACCTCGGGCTTCTTGCCGATCTCGTTCTGCGAGGTGTTGCGCACGATCCGGCGCAGCCCCTCCTCGAGCTTGTCGTCGTCGGTCAGGGTCTTGTCGCCGGCCCGGCCCATGAACTGGTTGAGATCCTCCTCGAGCACCTCGACCAGCGCCGCGTTGCTGCGCCCGGTCTCGGGCAGGCCCCGCAGCTCGCACCAGGGCTCGCCCAGCGGCTCGTCGTCCTCGTCGAGAATGACCGTCACCAGCACGTGGCCGTTCAGCGCCATCCGGATGCGGTCGCGCACGATGCCATCCAGCGCGCCGATCTGCACGCTGCCGTCGAGGTAGGTGCGCCCCGCCTCGATCCACTCGGCCACCGTGGGAACGTTGCCGCTGAGGTCGATCATCATGCCGTTGACCGCAAGGACACCGGTGCGGCCCTTCTGCTCGGCAAGCTTCACGTGCTGGCGCAGGTGGCGGTGCTCGCCGTGCATCGGCACGACGATCTGCGGCTGAACGATGTCCTGCAGCCGCGCGAGATCCGGTCCGTTGGCGTGCCCCGAGACGTGATACTTGCCGCCCGCGTCATCGACCACGTCGACCCCGCGCTCGGAGAAGTTGTTCATGATCCGGATGACCTCCTTCTCGTTGCCGGGAATGGTCTTGGACGAGAACAGGAAGAGATCGCCCTCCTTCAGCTCGATGCCGTTGTACTTGCCGCGCGACAGCTGCGCGCTCGCGGCACGGCGTTCGCCCTGGCTGCCGGTGACGATCAGCATGAGGTTCTCGCGCGGGATCTCGACGGCCTCTTCCGGGCTCACGACGCGCGGGAAATCGACGAGCACGCCGGTCTCGATCGCGGCCTCGATCATCCGCCGCATGGCGCGGCCCAGCAGGCAGATCGACCGCCCGGCCTTGACGCCCGCGTCGGCCAGCGTCTTCACCCGTGCCACGTTCGAGGCAAAGGTCGTGGCCACCACCATCTGCGGCGCTGCCGAAATCAGTTCCTCGATGTTCGGGCCCAGCTCGGATTCCGAGCGGCCCTCGTGCTCGTTGAAGACGTTGGTGGAGTCGCAGATCATCGCCTTGACGCCCGAAGCCGAGACCTCGGCCCAGAGTTCGGGGTCGAAGGCCTCGCCCACCAGCGGCTCGTGGTCGAGCTTGAAATCGCCGGTGTGCACGAGCCGCCCGGCGGGCGTGTCGATGACCAGTGCCGAGCTTTCCGGGATCGAATGCGAGATCGGCAGGAACCCGACCGTGAACGGCCCCGCGGTCACCGTCTCGGGCCACTTCGAACAGGTCTGCACCGTGTCCTCGGAATAGCCGTATTCCGCGAGCTTCTGCCGCGCGAGGTTCGCCGTGAAGGCGCGGGCGTAGACCTTGACCCCGAGCCGCTCGAAGCAGTGGCCAACCGCGCCGACGTGGTCCTCGTGGGCGTGGGTGATGAACACCGCCTCGATCCGGTCGCGGTTCTTCTCCAGCCAGGAGATGTCCGCGAAGATGATGTCGACGCCCGGCGACGTGTCCATGTCCGGAAAGGCCACGCCGAGGTCGACGACGATCAGCCGCTCCTCGCCCGGGGCGCCGTAGCCGTAGACATAGCAGTTCATGCCGATCTCGCCGGCCCCCCCGAGGGGGAGATAGATGATGCGTTCGTTGCTCATGCAGCCTCCTGCCGCTTGTTATGTTCGTGGATGACCGTGAGGCCGTGCATGGTCAGCTCATCCACCCATTCGTCGAACAGGTCCTCTGCCTGCTGGAAGAGCGGCGCAAGCCCCCCGGTGGAAATAACGCGCATCGGGACGTCCCGTTCAGCCTTGATCCGCGCGCAGATCTCGCGGACGAGCCCGACATAGCCCCAGAACACCCCCGACTGCATGCAGGCGACGGTGTTGGTGCCCACCACCTTCTGCGGTTTGGTGATGTCCACATGCGGCAGTGCAGCGGCGGCGAGGTGCAAAGCCTCGAGGCTCAGGTTCACCCCCGGCGCGATCACGCCACCGACGTAGGCGCCGTCGCTCGCGACCACGTCGAAGGTCGTGGCGGTGCCGAAGTCGACGACGATCAGGTCGCCGCCATACAGGTCATATCCGGCAACCGTGTTGACCAGCCGGTCGGGCCCGACCTGCGTGCCCGCATCGACGCGCACGTCGACCGGCAGCACGCAATCGGGCTTGCCCACCACGTAGGGCCGCGTGCCAAAATAACGGTCCGCCAGCACCCTCAGGTTGAAGACCACTCGTGGCACCGTCGACGAGATGATCATGTCGGTGATGTCGGCCTCGATCTTGCGGAACTCCATCAGCGTCGAAAGCCAGACGTAATACTGGTCCGCCGTGCGCTGGTGCTCGGTCGAGGTCCGCCAGGTCGCAAGGAACTTCTCTCCGTCCCAGATCGAAAAGACGGTATTGGTGTTGCCGCAGTCGATCGCCAGAAGCATCGCCGCCCTCCCCTCAGAAAAATACGTCCGCCGCGGCGACGGCCTGCCGGCCCGCCCGGGTCTGCAGCACGAGGTTCCCCGCCTCGTCCACGGTTTCGAAGGTGCCGGTGATCTCGGCGTTGCCCGTCCGGGCGGTGATCACCTCGCCTAGCCGCGCCGCGCGCGCCAGCCAGGCCTCGCGCAGCGGCGCGAAGCCGTAGGTGACGAACCGCGCCTCATGCCCCGCGTAGGCCTCGGCCAGCAGGCCCAGAAAACTCTCGGGATCGACATGCACCCCGGTCTCCGAGAGCAGCGACACCGGCCGCAACGCGCCGGGCTCCACCGTCTCCGCAGCGGGCGCCGACGCGAGGTTCACCCCGATGCCGATTGCCAGATGCGCCACCCCTCGCCGCTGGCCGAGGCTCTCGAGCAGGATACCCGCCACCTTGCCGCCGTTCAGCAGCACGTCGTTCGGCCACTTGAGAGACAGCCCGTCCACCCGGCCGGTGGCCGCTGCAAAGGCATCGTAAAGCGCGAGCGACGCCACGAAGCTGCGCAGCGCCACCACCTGCGGCGCCTCGCGCGGCATCAGCAGCAATGTCGCCGCGAAATTCCCCTGCGGATCCGCCCAGGGCCGCCCCCGCCGGCCCCGCCCCGCGATCTGCCGCAGCGCGCAGATCCACTCGGGCCCCGCAAGCGTCCCCGCGAGCCGCGCGGCCTCGGCGTTGGTGCTGTCCACCTCCGGCAGCACCCGCCGCCCGTATCCTGCCGGCCATCTCATTCGATCACGCGCCCTGGCATCTTCTGGCCAAAAATATCCCCGCCGGAGGCCCCGGCGCCGCAGGCGCCGACACGAAAAAAGGCGACGCGCCGGCGGCGCGTCACCATCAGATGTTGTCCTGCGGAAAGGATCAGTTGACCAGCGTCGCGGCCGCCGCCGACGCGGCGCCCTCGACCCCGAAGAGGTTCACCACCCCGGCCACCATGATGATCGCCGAGACCATCAGGAAGCCCCAGAGCACCGGCGAGCCGCCGGCGTCCAGCGCATCCTCGCGGTCCTCGCCGAAATACATGAAGTAGACGATCCGCAGGTAGTAGTAGGCGCTGATGACAGAAGCGATCACGCCGCCCACCGCGAGCCAGACCAGCCCGGCCCCGTAGGCCGCCTGAAGCACGTAGAACTTGCCGAAGAAGCCGACCAGCGGCGGCACGCCCGCGAGCGAGAACAGCAGCACCAGCATCGCCAGCGCCCGGCCCGGTTCCTTCCTGGAGTACATGCCAAGCGACGCGATGTCGGTCACCGGCTCGCCGTCGCGGCTCATCGAAAGGATGAAGGCGAAGGTGCCGACGTTCATCGTCACGTAGATCGCCATGTAGACCAGCATCGCCTGCACGCCGAACTGGGTGCCCGCCGCGAGCCCCATGAGCGCGTAGCCCATGTGGGTGATCGAGGAGTATGCCATCAGGCGCTTGATGTCGCGCTGGCCGATCGCGGCGATCGAGCCGAGGAACATGGACAGCAGCGACAGCAGCGCCACGACCTGGCTCCAGTCGGCGACGGCGCCGCCGAAGGCGTCGAACAGCAGCCGCGCGAGCAGGCCCATGGCCGCGACCTTGGGCGCGGTGGCGAAGAAGGCGGTGACCGGCGTCGGCGAGCCCTCGTAGACGTCCGGCGTCCACATGTGGAACGGTACGGCCGACACCTTGAAGGCAAGGCCCGACATCATCATCACGAGACCGATCAGCAGCCCCACCGAGAGGTGCTCTTCGGTGGCCGCGGTGATGATCCCCGAGAACAGCGTGGTCCCCGAGAAGCCGTAGGTCAGCGAGGCGCCGTAGAGCAGCAGGCCGGACGACAGCGCGCCGAGCACGAAATACTTCAGGCCCGCCTCGGTCGAGCGCTCGTGGTCCCGGCGCAGCGACGCCACGACGTAGAGCGCCAGCGACTGCAGCTCGAGCCCCATGTAGAGCGCGATCAGGTCGCCTGCCGACACCATCATCATCATGCCGACGGTGCCCAGCGTCACAAGGACCGGGTACTCGAAGCGCAGCATGTTGTGGCGGCTCATGTAGCCTTCGGACATCAGCAGCACCGCCGCCGCCGACAGCAGGATCGCCACCTTGGCGAACCGCGAGAAGGCGTCGTCGATGAACATGCCGTGGAAGGCGACGCGGTCGCCCCCGCCCGAGGCCCCGATCCAGATCGCGACGGCGAAGAACAGGCCGGCGGTGACCCACACGAGGAGCGACGCCAGCTTGTCCTTGCCGGTGTAGACCGCGCCGACCAGCGCCAGCATGGCGTAGACCGCCAGCACGATCTCCGGAAGGATGGTGTTCAGATCAGCCGAGATCATGTCCCGCCCCCTTAATGGTTCGCTTCGGCCACGGTGGGTCCGCCGAGGTCGGCGGCCGCGACGGCCGTGTCATAGTTTTCCACGAGCGCCTCGACCGAGGGCCCGATGATGTCCAGCGCCGCCGCCGGGTAGACCCCGAGCCAGAGCGTCATCACCACGAGCGGTGCAAAGATCCACTTTTCGCGCGCGGTCATGTCCTGGATCGTGCGCAGGCTTTCCTTGATGAGGTCGCCCAGCACCACGCGGCGGTAGAGCCACAGCGCGTAGGCCGCCGAGAAGATCACGCCCGAGGCAGCCACGAAGGCCACCCAGGTGTTGACCTGGAAGATGCCCATGAGCGTCAGGAATTCGCCGATGAACCCGGAGGTGCCCGGCAGGCCGACGTTCGCCATGGTGAACAGCATGAAGATCAGCGCGTAGGCCGGCATCCGGTTCACGAGGCCGCCGTAGGCGTCGATCTCGCGGGTGTGCATCCGGTCGTAGATCACGCCGACGCAGAGGAACAGCGCGCCCGAGATGAAGCCGTGGCTCAGCATCTGGAAGATCGCGCCGTCGACGCCCTGCTGGTTGGCGGCGAAGATGCCCATGGTGACATAGCCCATGTGCGCGACCGACGAGTAGGCGATGAGCTTCTTCATGTCCTCCTGCACCAGCGCGACGAGGCTGGTGTAGACGATGGCGATGGCCGACAGCCAGAACACCAGCGGCGCCATGATCTCGGAGCCCACCGGGAACATCGGCAGCGAGAAGCGCAGGAAGCCGTAGCCGCCCATCTTCAGCAGGATCGCCGCCAGCACGACCGAGCCTGCGGTCGGTGCCTGAACGTGGGCGTCGGGCAGCCAGGTGTGCACCGGCCACATCGGCATCTTGACCGCGAAGCTCGCGAAGAAGGCGAGCCAGAGCATGGTCTGCAGGCCGCCGACGATGTGCACGCCAAGCACCGAGAAGCCGTCGGTGGCGAACTCGTGGGTCAGCAGCGTCGGGATGTCGGTGGTGCCCGCGTCGGTGTACATCGCGACCATCGCGACCAGCATCAGCACCGAGCCGAGGAAGGTGTAGAGGAAGAACTTGAAGCTCGCGTAGATCCGGTTCTTGCCGCCCCAGATGCCGATGATCAGGAACATCGGGATCAGGCCGCCCTCGAAGAACAGGTAGAACAGCACGAGGTCGAGCGCCATGAACACGCCGAGCATCAGCGTTTCAAGCAGCAGAAAGGCGATCATGTATTCCTTCACGCGCGTCTTGACCTGCCAGCTGGCAAGGATCGTGAGCGGCATCATGAAGGTGGTGAGCATGACGAACAGCACCGAGATGCCGTCGACGCCCATCTTGTAGTTCAGCCCCATGATCCAGCTGCCCTCTTCCACCATCTGGAAGCCGGTGTTCGAGCTGTCGAACTGGAAGAGGATGAACAGCGAGATGAGGAAGGTCGCCGAGGTGGCGATCATCGCCAGCCACTTGGCGTTCCGGTCCGCCGCCGCGTCGCCGCCGCGCAGGAACACCGCGAGGATCAGCGCCGCGAGCGCGGGCAGGAAGGTGACGATGGAGAGCAGGTTGTCCATTAGTGGGCCCCTCCGAGGATCGACATCCAGGTCACCAGGATCGCGATCCCGATCACCATGGCGAAGGCGTAGGTGAAGATGTAGCCGGACTGCGCACGTCCCGCGAGCTTGGTGAAGAAGGGGATGATCCCCATGGCGACACCGTTGATGCTGCCGTCGATGACGTTGCCGTCACCGCGCTTCCAGAAGAAACGGCCCACCGCCTTGGCGGGACGCACGAACAGGAAGTCGTAGGCCTCGTCGAAGTACCACTTGTTGAGCAGGAACAGGTACAGCGGACGCTGCTGCTCGGCCAGCTTGCGCGGCAGAACCGGGTTCACGATGTAGAACCAGTAGGCGACCGCGAAACCGAGAACCATCGCGACGAAGGGCGAGAGCTTCACCCAGATCGGTGCATGGTGCGCGTCGTCCATGACGGTGTTGTCGGGCGCCATGTAGATCGCGCCGTACTCGAGCCCGGTGGCGGCGTCTGCACCGGCGTGCTGCGCTGCGGCGGTCTCGCCGTGCTCGCCGCCCATAGCCGACGCCTCGCCGGCGTCCTCCGTGGCGGTGTCGGCCGCGGGGACCTCTTCCGTTGCGGTGTCGGCAGCAGCGGTTTCTTCGCCTTGGCTTTCTTCGGTCGCAGCCGCGTCGCCATGGTCTTCGGCCGCCGCGGTTTCGGTGCCGTGCCCCTCTTCGCTGGCCTCGGCGTGATGCGCGGGCATTCCGAAGAAGCTCAGGACCTTGTCGTGGTTCCCGAAGAAGACGCTGTAGAAGACCATCCCCGAGAACACCGCGCCGATGGCAAGCACGCCGAGCGGAATGGTCATGACCTTGGGGCTCTCATGCGCGTGTTCGTGAGTGTGCTTGTCGCCGCGCGGCTTGCCGTAGAAAGTGAGGAACATCAGGCGCCAGCTGTAGAAGCTGGTGAACAGCGCCGCGATGACCAGCATCCAGAAGGCGTAGCCCCCTTGTGTGCCTGCCCAGGCGCTCTCGATGATCGCGTCCTTGGACACGAAGCCCGCGAAGCCGAACCAGCCGGTGAGCGGAATGCCGACGCCGGTGATGGCAAGCGTGCCGATCATCATCGCCCAGAAGGTGTAGGGCACCTTTTTCCGCAGGCCGCCGTAGTTCCGCATGTCCTGCTCGTGGTGCATCGCGTGGATGACCGAGCCCGCGCCGAGGAACAGCATGGCCTTGAAGAAGGCGTGCGTCAGCAGGTGGAACATCGCCACCGGATAGACGCCGACACCCGCGGCCACGAACATGTAGCCGAGCTGCGAACAGGTCGAGTAGGCGATGACGCGCTTGATGTCGTTCTGCACGAGACCGACGGTGGCGGCGAAGAACGCCGTGGTGGCGCCGAGGAAGGTGATGAAGGCGGTCGCCTGCGGCGCGAATTCCATCAGCGGCGACATGCGGCACACGAGGAAGACCCCGGCGGTGACCATGGTCGCGGCGTGGATCAGCGCGGAGACAGGCGTCGGGCCTTCCATCGCGTCCGGCAGCCAGGTGTGCAGGAAAAGCTGCGCCGATTTGCCCATCGCGCCGATGAACAGCAGGAAGGCAATCAGGTTCGCGGCATTCCACTCGGTCCACAGGAAGGTAAGCTGGGTCTCGGCCAGGCGCGGGATCTCGTTGAAGATCTGGTCGAACTGGATGCTGTCGGTCAGGTAGAACAGCGCGAAGATCCCGAGTGCGAAGCCGAAGTCGCCGACCCGGTTGACCACGAAGGCCTTGATCGCGGCGGCGTTGGCCGAGGGCTTCTTGTAGTAGAAACCGATCAGCAGGTAGGACGCGAGGCCCACGCCCTCCCAGCCGAAGAACATCTGCACGAGGTTGTCCGAGGTCACCAGCGCGAGCATCGCGAAGGTGAAGAGCGACAGGTAGGCGAAGAAGCGCGCGCGGTAGGGCGTGTGCTCGAACTGCGGATCATGCGCCATGTAGCCGAAGCTGTAGAGGTGCACGAGCGCCGACACCGTGGTGACCACGATCAGCATGATCGAGGTCAGCCGGTCGACCCGGATTGCCCATTCGGTCGAAAGCGTGCCGCTTTCGATGAAGCGGAACAGCGACACGGTGTGCGCGTCGCCCAGCGTCAGGAACACGATCCACGACAGCAGCGCGGCAAGGAAAAGCAGACCCGTGGTGGTCCATTGCGCGCCCTTCTCGCCCATGAGCTTCCATCCGAAGCCCGCGAGGATGGCGCCCACCAGCGGCGCGAAAAGAATGATCGTCACCATCGGGTTCAGCCTTTCATCACGTTGATGTCTTCCACGGCGATGGTGCCGCGGTTGCGGAAGAAGCAGACGAGGATCGCGAGGCCGATGGCGGCCTCGGCCGCCGCGACGGTGAGGATGAAGAGTGTGAAGACCTGGCCCGCCAGATCGCCCAGGTAGGACGAGAAGGCGACCATGTTGATGTTCACCGACAGCAGGATGAGCTCGAGGCTCATGAGCAGGATGATCACGTTCTTCCGGTTCAGGAAGAGCCCGAAGATGCCGATGACGAACAGCACCGCCGCCACGGTAAGGTAATGTTCAAGCCCGATCATTCGCGGTCTCCTTTCCGGCACCCGTGTTGCCGCATCCCGAGGACCACGGGCACGAAGACGCCCGCGAAAAAGATGGCTATCCAGCTGGCTATGCTCATCGCTGTCCCTCTTACTGCCCCTGCGGGGCCTCGTTCTTGGTTCGGGCGCGCGTAGCACGCCCTCTGTCTTGTCACCCGCGCGCAGCCGGCGGGCCGTCGGGAGCGCCGTGGCGCCCCCGGGAGGAGAGGCTCAGAGCCCCTGCCCCGGTTTCACGTCGCGCAGCTCCAGCGCCTTGGCCGGATCGCGATACATCTGTGCCAGCACGTTCTGGCGCTTGACGTCCGAGCGGTGGCGCAGCGTCAGGACGATCGCCCCGATCATCGCGACCAGCAGGATCAGGCCGGCAAGCTGGAACAGAAGGAAGTAACGGTCGTAGAGCAGCACCCCGAGCGCGGCGGTGTTCTGCAGGTCCGACGGCGTCGGTGCGGTCATCAGCTCGGGCGCCATCTCCGACGTTTCCCACGCGCCAAAGGCCATGCCGAGCTGCATCAGCAGCACGATCCCGATCAGCAGCGCCAGCGGCATGTATTTCGCCATGCCCGACTTCAGCGCGGCGAAGTCGACGTCGAGCATCATCACCACGAAGAGGAAGAGCACCGCGACGGCACCGACGTAGACGATCACCAGCAGCATCGCGACGAACTCGGCGCCGAGCAGCACGAAGAGCCCCGCGGAACTGAGGAAGGCGAGGATCAGCCAGAGCACCGAGTGCACCGGGTTGCGGCTGATCACCGTGAAAAGCCCGCCGATGATGGCGCAAAGAGCGAAGAGGTAGAAGGCGAACACGGTCATTCTTCGTCATCCTTGTTGTCTTCCATGACGTCGCGCGCAAGCTCCATGGCGCGGGTCATGGCGGGTATGCCGGCGAAGACCGACATCTGTGCGATCGTCTCGGCGATCTCGTCTTTCGATGCGCCGGCCTCGAGGGCGTGGCGCACGGTCATGCGCACCGCCGTATCGGCCTGCGCGCCCTGCATCGTCAAGCCCGCGAGCGTCAGCAGCAGACGGGTCTTGGAGTCGAGCCCTTCCTTCGACAGCCCCTTGCCGAACCAGAACTCCATGGCGTCCTTCGGCATGGTGGGCCAGAGCTTTTCGAACTCGCGGGGCGAGAAGCTCTCGAGCGCGGGGTTGAACGCCCGCGCCATCTCCTGGGCCTGCTGCATCATCAGCTCGAACGGGTTCTTGCCGGTGTCGCTCATGCGCGGTCTCCCTGCTGCCACGACAGCCCCGGCGCCCGCGCGGCGGCGCGGCGCTCTGCAAGGGGGGCTGTGTGGCGGGTGGCTGTCATGGCGATCCTTGCAGGCTCAGCGGTAGGGTGCATCGAGTTCCAGGTTGCGGGCGATCTCCGCTTCCCAGCGCTCGCCGTTCTCGAGCAGCTTCTCCTTGTCGTAGAAGAGCTCTTCACGGGTCTCGGTCGAAAACTCGAAGTTCGGTCCCTCGACGATGGCGTCCACCGGGCAGGCTTCCTGGCAGAAGCCGCAGTAGATGCACTTGGTCATGTCGATGTCGTAGCGCGTGGTGCGGCGCGAGCCGTCGTCGCGGGGTTCCGCATCGATGGTGATGGCCTGCGCCGGACAGATCGCCTCGCAGAGCTTGCAGGCGATGCAGCGCTCTTCCCCGTTGGGGTAGCGGCGCAGCGCATGCTCGCCGCGGAAGCGGGGCGACAGGTAGCCCTTTTCATGCGGGTAGTTCAGCGTGGGTTTCGGCGCGAAGAAGTAGCGCAGCCCCAGCTGGAACCCCTTGATGAAGTCGAACAGCAGGAAATATTTCGCGGCGCGGCCGTAGTCGATCTGAGTCATTGGTTACACTCCCGTGGTCCAGCGGGCGAAGAGGCCCCAGAACCAGCCGAATTTCGCGGCGAAGGCGGTGAAGACCACCCAGACGAGGCTGAACGGAAGGAAGACCTTCCAGCCAAGGCGCATCAGCTGGTCGTAGCGGTAGCGCGGGGTGATCGCCTTCACCATGGCGAAGATGAAGAAGAAGAAGGCCATCTTGCCGACCATCCACAGGGCACCGTCGGGCAGGCCCGGGATCGGCGACAGCCAGCCGCCGAAGAACAGCAGCGAGGTCAGCGCACACATCAGGAAGATGGCGATGTATTCACCGGCCATGAACAGCAGGAACGGCGTGGCCGAGTATTCCACCTGGTAGCCGGCGACCAGTTCGGATTCCGCTTCCGGAAGGTCGAACGGCGGGCGGTTGGTCTCGGCCAGCGCCGAGATGAAGAACAGGAAGACCATCGGGAAGTGCGGCAGCCAGTACCAGCCGAAGAAGCCCCAGCCGGTGTCCTGCGCATGCACGATGTGGCCGAAGTTCATCGAGCCCGTCGAGATGATCACGCCGATGATGATGAGGCCGATCGACACCTCGTAGGAAATCATCTGCGCGGCAGAGCGCAGCGAGCCGAGGAACGGGTATTTCGAGTTCGACGCCCAGCCGCCCATGATCACGCCGTAGACCTCGAGCGAGGAGATCGCGAAGACGTAGAGGATGGCGACGTTGATGTCCGACAGCACCCAACCCTCGGAGAAGGGAATCACCGACCAGGCCACCACGGCCGTCACGAAGGAGATCATGGGTGCGAGGATGAACACCGCCTTGTCGGAGCCGGCGGGAATCACCACTTCCTTGAGGATGTATTTCAGCGCGTCCGCGACCGACTGGAGGATACCGAAGACCCCCACCACGTTCGGCCCGCGGCGCATCTGGACGGCGGCCCAGATCTTTCGGTCGCCGTAGACGAGGAACAGCAGCGAGATCATCACGAAGCCCAGTACCGCTAGGCACTGCGCGAGGATGATCACGAAGGTTCCGATCGGGGTTGAGAAGAAGTCTGCCATCAAGTGTCCCTCACACCATCGGTATTCCGTTCTCGGCACAGGCCATGGCGACGACTTCCGCGTCGATGGTCTTGAGCCCTCGGGGCAGCGCCGCCGAGATCGTGTAAACAGCATCTCCGCGCCAGAGGCCACCCTCCTGCGCGACATTCGTGCGCAGATGACGCGCAAATCCGTAGCCACGGATCAGCGCATACTGCGCCGCGGCGCACCGCGCATAATCTTCCACGTCGCCCGCATCCCGGGCGCCGCGCATCTCGACGAAGAAATTCACCAGGTCTCCGTCGAGCAGCGCCGTCTCGATCCCCTCGTATCGCGGCTCGAAGGGCACATCCTCCGGTGCCGCCGATTCGGCGCAGCCGCCCAGGGCGGCCGTCGCCAGAAGTGGTATCGCGAGACGCAGCCACATGGATCACTCGGCGGCGATCGGCTGTTCGCGGCGCGCCTTGGCGTTGGCCGAGAGCTCGGCCATCAGCACCGATGCGCGCGCGATCGGGTTGGTCAGGTAGTGATCGCGGATCGCGTAGCGGAAGCTCGCGTCGCCGAGGCTCGAGGTCGTCTCCGCCGACCACGTGTTGCCCGGCACCTGGTCGACCTGCGCGAGATGCGGCACGTCGGCCACGAGCGCCTGGCGCAGCTGCGGCAGGCTGTCCCACGGCAGCGTCTCGTTCAGCTCGGACGAGAGCGCGCGCATGATCGCCCAATTCTCCTTGGCCTCGCCCGGCGGGAAGCAGGCCCGCAGCGCCAGCTGCGGCCGCCCCTCGGTGTTCACGAAGAGTCCGTTTTCCTCGGTGTAGGCCGCGCCCGGCAGGATCACGTCGGCGCGATGTGCGCCGCGGTCGCCGTGGCTGCCCTGGTAGATCACGAAGGGACCATCGGCGATCTCGACCTCGTCCGCACCGAGGCTGTAGACCACGTCGGCACCGTCGATGGCAGCATCGAGGCCGCCGTCGGTCACCGCGTTCACGTCCATCGCGCCGACACGGCCGGCGGCGGTGTGCAGCACCATGAGCTTCGAGCGGGTGTCCTCGGCAAGCTTCATCGCGGCGGCCAGAACGGCGGTGCCGTCGGCCTCCTGCAGCGCGCCCTGCCCCACGATCACCACCGACGGCTGATCGAGCACGTCGCCGTAATCCTTGTCGAGCAGAGATTGCAGTGCCGCGCGGTCGTTGCCGACATGGGCGTAGTCATAGGTCAGGTCGACCGCTTCACCGACGACGCCCACATGCGCGCCGTTCAGCCATGCCTTGCGGATGCGCGCGTTCAGCACCGGCGCCTCGTCGCGCGGGTTGGTGCCGATGAGCTGCACGAACTTCGCGGTGTCGAGATCCTCGATGGAGGCGTTGCCGACATAGCCCGACCGGTTGCCGGCGGGCAGCTTGGCACCGTCCGTGCGGCACTCGACCGCGCCGCCCAGGCCCTCGATCATGCGCTTGAGCGAGAACGCCGCTTCCACCGGGGCGAGATCGCCCACGAGGCCTGCGACCTTCTTGGCCCCCTTCATCGCCTCGGCGGCCTTGGTCAGCGCCTCGGGCCAGGTGGCCGGGCGCAGCTTGCCGTTCTCGCGGATGTAGGGCTTGTCGAGACGCTGGCGGCGCAGGCCGTCCCAGACGAAGCGCGACTTGTCGGAAAGCCATTCCTCGTTCACGCCATCGTTGTTGCGCGGCAGGAAGCGCATCACTTCGCGGCCCTTGGTGTCGACGCGGATGTTCGAGCCGAGCGCATCCATCACGTCGATGGATTCGGTCTTGGTCAGTTCCCACGGACGCGCGGTGAAGGCGTAGGGCTTCGAGACCAGCGCGCCCACCGGGCACAGGTCGATGATGTTGCCCTGCAGGTTCGAGTCGAGCGTCTCGTTGAGATACGAGGTGATCTCGGCATCCTCGCCCCGTCCGGTCTGGCCCATCTGGCTGATGCCGGCGACCTCGGTGGTGAAGCGCACGCAGCGGGTGCAGGAAATGCAGCGCGTCATGTGCGTGCCGACGAGCGGGCCGAGGTCCAGGTCGTCCACGGCACGCTTCGGCTCGCGATAGCGCGAGAAGTCGACACCGTAGGCCATCGCCTGGTCCTGCAGGTCGCATTCGCCGCCCTGGTCGCAGATCGGGCAGTCGAGCGGATGGTTGATCAGCAGGAATTCCATCAC
>MDTG01006852.1_pt1 | contig 29577 bp, 31 predicted proteins | sample 811421 | NCBI WGS metagenome assembly MDTG01 (sample SAMN05326645, study PRJNA326480) | marine metagenome | isolation source: seawater | place: Pacific Ocean: South East | collected 2011 | reverse complement strand
CAAAGCAGATGCGCTACCAGGCTGCGCTATACCCCGACGACTGGATTTCTGCGGTTTATCCGGCATCGGCCATGTCAGTCAAGCAGGAACGAACAGGGAGTTGCGGGCAGATACAGGCATCTTCGGGCAATGGAGGCCCGGAAGCCGGTCCCTGATGGCGAGGCCGTCTATTTGTCGGCGAGGGCTGCCCTTGCGCCTGACTGAAACCGGGACGGAACGGCAACGCGGCGAGCGGCCTCGATCATGTCGGTCGTCGCTCGCGTGGCAACGGCGGGAAAAGCATAGAAGCGCGCGTAGGGCAGTTCGGGCACCCCGTCATCCTCTCCCAGTTCGCGCAGCCCGTCCCGCTTCTGGCTTCGCGATACCACAGTGACAGCGATCCCGGCGCGGGCCGCGGACAGGCATCCGGCGATACTGCTGCTTTCGAATATGACCCGCCACGGGCGTCCGGCACGATTCAGCGCCGTTGTCGCGGCTTCACGATAGACGCATGGCTCGGCAAATAGCGCCAGTGGCAGTGGTTCTTCCGCGTCCAGATCATGGCTTTCCGCACAGACCCATGTCAGCGGCTCCTCCCACAGAAGATGGCCGCCAGCTCCGGAGCGAACGCATTGCTTGCCGAAGACAAGGTCCAGCCCGCCCTGGTCCTGCTGCCGCAGAAGATCCAGCGTAATACCGACCTTCAGCTCGAACGTGGCGACGGGGTACTCCAGGCGGAATTGACGGAGAGCCTCGGGAAGCCAGGCGCCGGCGAAATCCTCGCTCGCCCCGATGCGCAGATGTCCCTGCCAGGGCGAGCCGCGCAGCCTCGCACGTGCTTCGCGTTCGAGATCAAGGATGTTTCGGGCGTAGGCATAAAGCGTTGCGCCCGAAGGCGTGAGATCGACGCGGCGTGTCGTGCGCGTGAGAAGCGTCACCGCCGCGCTTTGTTCAAGCCGCCGGATATGACCGCTCACGGCCGACGGCGTCAGCGCCAGACGGTCGGCGGCGGTGGCGAAACTCCCGCATGCCACGACCTCGACGAAAGTGCGTAACAGCAGGGTATCAAGAGGCGACCCGCCAACCGGTTGCATGTGTGTCTGCTCCGCTCATTAGACGCAAATCATCATCAGTGAGTGATGATTAATCGTCAATCGAATTGAATTGATGAGCTAGAAGACCGGTGAACCCTTGGAGGAAATCACTCATGTCCGATCGGAAATTCGCGGTCACATCACGTCTCGAAATCGCCTACGGCGAGTGGAACCCGGCAGGTGCGCGAACGGCCGTACTGCTGCACGGGTGGCCGGACAGCCCCGCGTGCTGGAATGCGATCGCGCCGGTGCTGGCGGATGGCGGATACCGCGTTCTGACGCCTGCGCTTCGGGGTTTCGGGCCGACACGCTTCCGTGATGCCGAGACGCCACGCAGCGGGCAGCTCTCCGCGCTTGGCCGCGACCTGCTCGAATTCATCGACGTTCTCGGGCTGGAAAACCCGGTTCTGGTCGGACACGACTGGGGAGCCCGGGCGGCAGCCAATGCCTGCGGTCTGCGCAAAGGCGTCGCATCGCATCTCGTCATGCTGTCGGTAGGCTACGGGACCAATGATCCACTGCAGCCGATCAGCCTGCAGCAGGCACGAAACTACTGGTATCATTGGTATATGACCACCTCCCGGGGAGAACGGGTCGTGCGCGGGGAGCGCAACGCCTTCGCGCGCCAAATGTGGGACACCTGGTCTCCAGCTGGATGGTATTCCGACGAAACGTTCGATGAAGCTGCCAAGGCCTTTGAAAGCGAGGATTGGGCGGACATCGTTCTGCACTCCTATCGACACCGCTGGGGCTTTGCCGAGGGAGATCCGGCCTATGCCAATGACGAAGCACGGCTGCATCCGGCACCACGCCTCGCGGTGCCGACGCTGACTCTCCACGGCACGGCGGACACCTGCAACCACCCGGACAGCTCCAAGGGGCGCGAGAGTTTTTTCCAGGGCCGCTACGAGCGTCATCTTCTGGAAGGCGTCGGCCACTTCCCGCAGCGGGAGGCTCCGGCGCTGGTCAGCGAGGAAATCCTGCGGTTTTGCCAGACCAGATAGGGTTTCGCCTGCACGGACGCATCCGGCATCCAGGGGCACAACGTTCAAGGGCAGGTCCGGACGCGCAGGGGCTGCCCATCACACCACCCCTTGCCGTTTTCACGCCGGACATGCCTCGTTTATGGGGCCACACCCTAGTTCTCGGCGGAGGCCGCCGCGATCGTCGGGCCCTGCACGACATCTCCCACGTCCACCCCCAGTTCGGCGGCGCGTCCGCCGGGCACTTCCAGCACGAAACGCACGACGGCACGGGAGGGAATGAGTTCTTCCGACAGAGGAACCGCGTTGCGCGCGATATGGGCAATACGGCCGGTCTTTTCGATGAAGAGAAGGTCAAGCGGTATCAGGGTGTTGCGCATCCAGAACGCGACCTCCCTGTCCTGACGAAAGTCAAACAGCAGGCCGGCGTCCGCCGCCAGTTCGCGCCGGAACATGAGACCACGCGCGCGCGCAGCCCCCGTCTCTGCAACCTCCACCTCGAACCGGTGCCGACCGGAGGCGGAGACGATCGCCAGCGTCTCGCGACGAAGCCCCTCCTGCGCACGGTCCTCCACGGCAGGGACGCTCTGGGCCTGCCGGGTGTCCTTCGCAAGGGAAGATGAAAAGCCGATGCCTTGCCAATCGAGCGTACCGGCGAACACGAGACCGGCGATGGCGGACGCAGCCACCACCGCAAACGGACGAGACCTGGGAAAGCGCGACATGCGGCGCGGCGTCAATGGGAAGACGGGATGTGGACACCGTCCCCGTCGGGCCGGATCTCCGCCGCCATGCGCCCCTTCGGCCCCTGGCCGAACCGGACCATGACGCTCTGTCCGGGCCGAAGCTCGGTAATGCCGAAGCGGCGAAGCGTTTCCATGTGCACGAAGATGTCTTCGGTCCCCTCGCCCTGGGTGAGGAAGCCGAATCCTTTCACACGGTTGAACCACTTCACCACGGCTCGCTCGTATCCGCTCTCGGGCGTGACCTGGGTGTGCGTGCGCGAGGGCGGAAGCTGGGAGGGATGAACCGCCGTGCTCTCATCCATGGAAAGGATGCGAAAGGCCTGCATTCCACGCTGCCCGGGAACCGCCTCGCAAACGACGCGCGCCCCCTCGTAGGCGGTTCGGTAGCCGTCGCGCCTCAGGCACGTGACATGCAGCAGCACGTCCTGTCCGCCTTCGTCGGGAACGATGAAACCGTATCCCTTGGCCACGTCGAACCACTTGATCGCCCCGGCGATCACCGTGAGCTCGGAGTTGACCTCCGTGGACTCCGTGTTTCGATCGGCCTGCGCGGCCTTTGCCCCCAAATCCTTCATCGTCCACGCCTCTGATACGCCGCAAGCTGGATCTATAGCGACATCGCTAAAACCTACGATTCCGCTTGTGGAGGATAACATCCCCCCAAGCGCGGGCCAGACAATTTTGCGAAAATCTCGGGACCGCGCTGTCTGTGCAACTGTGTCTGCAATCGCGCGATTCGCAAAGCCCGCGTTTACCATGTTGCAACCATCCGCCCGCTTCCGGGTAAAATGTCTTCGCGAGGCCCCGCCCTCCCCGCTGAGCGCAATTGACGATCCCGGATGCAATTCCGCTGTGGATGAGCCTCCATCTGCCCTCTTGCCGGATCGAGAAAACATGCCTATAACCCCGCGCAACAACGGACCGGGCGCCCATCGTCTAGCGGTCTAGGACATCGCCCTTTCACGGCGAAAACACGGGTTCGAGTCCCGTTGGGCGTACCACTCTCCGATTTGTGTTTCCTGCGGCATCGACGCCCTTTCGGGAATCGCCCTTCACGGTCGGAACTTCCTGCCCCCTCCCAGACATCATGCTATCATGCGGCAACACGGTCATCGTGCATTGCGCTTCTGGTAGCTGACGCCGAGCGAAGCGCCAGGCCGAACTTCTGTCCGCTTTCCCGAGCAAGACCACGTTGCTCCTCGATTTTTCCGGATGGATCAAATACCCCGCGACTTTCGCATAATTATTGCGCCCACGAATTCCTGAATTTCCGATCATTGTTCAATCGCGATTGCAACTTCGGAACGGATTCGCAATTCGCAAAGGCTGCAACGAGCGGCCGGGCCCGCGCTTCATCCGCGCAGAGAATAAAACGCGCCAAAAAGCGCATTTTTGCAAAACTTCGGCCTTCGCGAAAGTTGGCACGCTTCTTGGAACTATGAGTTCGAGCGCACGATTGCCACGCGGAAGGTCAGCCCGCCGGTTGTCGGAGCGCCAAGGGAACCACGACTGTCCCATCGACCAACACGGATCGTGGACCCCTGGAACCTGAGACATCCGCCAGACGGCGCCGTCACACCCCCACCCCGGATGGCGTGTCTGGCGGATGATCTCTCTTCCCCTCTGCCCTCTCCCCTGATTCCCATCCCGCTCACGTTCGAGCCCCGTTCCCTCCGACGCAATCGGCTCCAGGCCTTTGCCGACGATACGCCTTCGCGCGCCGAAACATGCCCGGGATGCGGTTTCCCTCTCGCAAGGGGAACCAAACCCATGGAGCGGCGTTGTCTAGTCAAACCAGGCCGGCGCTAAGCTTTCCAAAGAGAACGGGTTCTCCCGAACACCGCCTCTGCGCCGCACCACAAGGAGTAGGGACCATGGGTATCGAAGTCGGTGGCCTTCTCGGCCTCATCATTCTTGTTCTCGACGTCTATGCGATCGTGAAGGTCGCCGGCTCGGGTGCCTCCACGGGCGCGAAGGTGCTCTGGATCGTTCTCATTCTGTTGCTCCCGGTGTTCGGTTTCCTGCTGTGGCTGCTCGCCGGCCCCTCGAAGCCGTCTTACGCCTGACAGCCACAACCTGAACATCGAGCGGCAGGACACGCCGCCCCCTGTCTTCCAGGCACGATAAAAACGACATGGCGACGGAACCATTTCGTGCCGCGGACGTTTGAAGGGGGTGCGGCGGCTCGACACCGCCCACTTGGACCGGGATCGACCGGGGGTACGCGCCTTGTGCAGCAGCACCTCCCCACCCGGCGCCGTCTGAGTTGCGGGTCCTGTCAAGGAAAGTCGCAGGACGCAGAAGGAAAAGGCAAAAAATGTCGGATGTGACCGATAGCAATCTGCGGAGGACGCGTCGCGAAAGTGTCGAGGAAGACATCCATTCGCGTATCGGGACGAAACTGAAGTCCTACTATGACGACGTCCTGTCGCAACCGGTGCCGGACCGCTTCACCGAGTTGCTTCGCCGCCTTGATGAACAGGCGGATTCGGCGGAGGGAAAACGGTAATGGCGACGTTGTCCGCTGAAATCAGGGAAGAAATCATTTCCTGCATCCCCAGCCTTCGTGCCTTCGCGGCATCCCTTGTCGGCGTTGGAGACAGGGCCGACGATCTCGTCCAGGAAGCGTTGATGAAGGCATGGGCCAACATCTCCCGCTTCCAGGCGGGCACGAACATGAAGGCCTGGCTCTTCATCATCCTGCGCAACACGTTCTATTCCGAGTGCCGCAAGCGCAAGCGCGAGGTGCAGGACGTCGACGGTCAGTATTCCAGCACCCTCGCCGAACATCCCGGTCAGATCGGCCACCTCGATTTCGAGGACTTCCGTGACGCGCTGGACAAGCTTCCCGCCGACCAGCGCGAGGCGCTGATCCTCATCTGCGCATCCGGCTTTTCCTATGAGGAAGCGGCTGAAATCTGCGAGTGTGCGGTTGGAACGATGAAGAGCCGGGTCAACCGTGCCAGAAACCGGCTCTCTGAGATCCTGAGTGTCGATTCAGCGGAAGAATTCGGTCCCGATCAGTCCGTGCGAGCGGCGGTGACGGCATCTCCGGGCGGGATGGAAAAAATCAGTGCCATGGACTAAACTTCCGCCGACGAGTACGCGGCTGGACAGACGACTGTTCGGATACATGGCGGCGGCACTCGTGCCGCTCGCCGCCTTGGCGTTTCTCCTCTCCTACTCCGATCACTTGCGCCGCGCCGATGAAAATCAGGCGCGGTTTTCCGAATATGCGCGCTTGATCGCCCAGTCGAGCGCCAAGGTCATGGCGCGCGCGGACGGGTATGCCTCCGCCCTTTCGTCCAACACTCCCGCCCGCTTTTCCGACTGCCTGGCCACCTTCGAGGGAATGAGGCTGGACCTGCGCGAGGCGGTCAGCTTCGTCGCGCGCAGCAACGGCGACCTCCTTTGCGCCGCCGCTCTCGTCGACGGACGCCCCCAGATCATAAACCCGCAATCACGTCCGGACGCCGATGAGGTGCTGCCCGTGACGCGATCGGACGAGGAAACGGGTGTCGAGGTCGAGATCGGCCTGCGGCCCCAAACGTTCCTGCTCGCGCCCATCGAGGCGACGGGAGCCAAGAGCGACACGGGGTTTGCCCTGGTCGACGGCGCGGGTCGGGTGATTTCAGCCCATCTCACCAATACCGAAGCGATCGAGGACTTCAGGAAGCTTCTCGCAGAACTCGCAGCCTCCCCGACGTCCGCCCCTCCGACCGAGGAAGTTGGCGGATGGTACGTTGCCACCGCCCCTCTACCGGGCACGGACTACGAGGTGGTGACCGCCGCCCCGGCAATGAGCTCGCTTCTCGAGCCCTGGCTCAGCATCACCCGCGCGCTCGCCCTGCCGCTACTGCTTCTCGCCATCGTGTTCCTGGTTCTGCGTTACGGCATCCAGCGCTACCTGCTGCGATATCTCCGCCACATCTACTCGACGTTCCGCCGCTATGGCTCCGGCGACACCTCGGCCCGCGTCGGGCTGATGGCCGCCGCCCCGCCGGAGATCAACGTTCTCGGCATCACCTTCGACATGATGGCCGACCAAATCGATGGCCGCACGAGCGACCTGGAAGCGTCTCTCGCCGAACAGACGCGCCTGACGCGCGAGCTCCATCATCGCATCAAGAACACGCTGCAGATGATCACGAGCCTGATCGCCATGCAGCGCCGCGAGGCCGGCCTGCCGGAGGAACGCGCGGTGCTGCGCATCGCGCTCGAGCGGGTTCTGGCAATCTCGTCGGCCTATCGCGTTTCCTATGCCTCGAGCGAGGGAACGGACGTGCCCATCGAGGCGCTGGTGCGCGAGGTCGTGGAAACACTGCGGGAGCCGGCGATGATCTCTCACGGTCGGGTGCACATCACCGCCGACAAACTCGCTCATGCGACAATAGACCTGGATCGCGCGATCCCGCTTGCCTTCATCCTTGCCGAACTTCTGCCGCCCCGTTTCGATGCCCTTGCCCCGGGCGAGGCGGTTACCATCGCCGTGCGCGGCGGGGAGCGTATCGAACTCGCGATCTCCGGCGGCGGGGGCAATTCCGACACGCTCGACGAATTCGCCGAGGAGACACCGCTGCGCTCACGCCTCATCCGCGCCTATCTCCACCAGCTCCAGGCCACATACGAGACCGGAGAAACCGGTTCATGCCTGACGCTGCCTGGCGGGCACCTGCCCTGAAGCTCACGCGACGCCCAAGCGCCGCTCACTTGCCGGAACAACGAAAACGCCGCGAGGTCCGGGACCTCGCGGCGTTTTTTCATGCATCTGCCGCGGTTACGCGACCGGCGGGCGACGGCCCGTGACCAGGCCGTAGATCAGCGACAGCACGAACAGCACAATGGCGACGAAGAAGATCAGCTTCGCGATCCCCACGGCGGTGCCCGCGATTCCACCGAAGCCGAGAGCCGCGGCAATCAGGGCGATAATCAGGAAGGTCAGAGCCCATCCAAACATGGTCATTCTCCTTTTTCGCGTGTCTCCGGCCGAAGGGGCATAGAAACCGCCATGCAAGCGGCGGCGTCTTCGAAGAACTCCAAAGCTCCGGTCAGATCATGGTCGACCCGGCCTCAGCGCGTCATGCACTGTCACAAGTAAAACCCGCCCAACCGGAAAAAGTTCGCCCCTGTTCCAATTTTTCTTCATGCAGGAACAGGGTTGCAGCCGCCTCGTGACAGAAATTCCCTGCAGCAAAGGCCTGCACCAAAGGAATGATCGCGCGCGCGAGGGACATGGGCGCGACGTGCCATCACGAAAATCGCACGGCCTCGACGATGAGCCGGCGGAAACCCGCGCCACACGGCGCGCCGGGCAAGGGGATCAGAATGACAGGGAGAAAAAATCCGGAACCAATTGCGCGGCCCGTTGGTTGTCTGGGTGTCAAACGGTCACGCCGGGGACGTGGTCTTGCAAATCAGCATCCCCGACGCGACCGGTAAGTCCAACAGACTACCGGGAGACGTTACCATGATCCGCACGCTTCTGACCACCACCGCCCTCGCTGCCGCCCTGACGACCGGCGCCATTGCGGCCGACGACATGAAGTCGACCGATGCGACCCGTTCCAACGGAAGCGGGTCCGCCGTCTTCAACACCATGCAGGATTCCGATCCGATGCAGAGCCAGGGGGGCTATTTTGCCGCCTCGCCCGGCCAGATCCTTGCGTCCTCGCTGATCGGACAGTCGCTGTACAACGGCTCCGGCGAGGATGCCGAGAGCGTCGGCGACGTCAATGACGTCGTCCTGTCCCAGGACGGCAAGGCCCGTGCCGTGGTCGTCGGAGTCGGCGGTTTCCTCGGCATCGGCGAAAAGGATGTTGCCGTCGACTTCACCCGCGTCAACTGGGTCGAGCGGGACGGCTCGCGCTGGCTGACGGTCGATGCGACCCAGGAGGAGCTCGAGAATGCTCCGGCCTTCGATCGCACCAACCTGCAGCCCGGCGAGAATACCGCCGCCATGGAGGGTGTGAGCGAAAAGGACACCACCGCCATGGTGACCGACCAGGCGTCGAAGGCGGGTGACGAGCTGTCCGAGATGGGCGACAGCATGTCCGAAACAGCCTCTGACGTCGCCTCCAAGATGGGCATGGACGGAGAACCCGAAACCATGACCCGGGCCGCCGATGCCTCCGCCGACGAACTGATCGGCAGCTCGGTCTACAATGCCCGGGATGAGGAGATCGGCGAGGTCGACGACGTGATCCTGGCTGCCGACGGAGCCAAGGTCGAGGCCGTTATCCTTGACGTCGGCGGCGTGCTCGGCATCAACGAGAAGCCCGTCGAGCTGAAGATGGCCTCGCTCGACATCAAGAAGGACAGTGATGGCGAGGTCCATGTGTACTCCGATTATTCGGAGCAGGACCTCGAGGCGATGCCCGAGTACAACGGAAGCTCGAGCTCCTCGACCACCCAGTAACGGTGATCGATTTCACCGAAAACGCCGGCCCACGAGGCCGGCGTTTTTGTTCAGGCCTGAGCTTTTCGCAACAAAACAAAATACGACGCCGTATGAAACCATTCACGTCCGGGCGCGTTATTTCAGTACAACCAGCAAGGAGGTACTCACAATGGCCACCAGCACGACGGCCTCGAGCCGCAACGGATCCAATCGCCAGGCCGGCGACGATGCCGCCACCATCGAGCAGAACATCGAGAGGTTGCGCGGCGATATCGCCGCCCTTGCCCAGTCAGTGACGCGCTACGGCGCCGACAAGACCGGAGAGTACAAGGATCGCGCCAACAAGGCGGGCAAGGATATCGCCGAAAGCTCGCAGCAGGCGCTGGACTCCCTGTCCGCGGAACTGACCCGGCTCGAGGATTCCCTTGCTTCGCGCGTGCGCGAAAAGCCGCTCCAGTCGCTCGGCATTGCCGCCGGCATCGGCGTCCTGATTGCCCTCCTGGCCCGGCGCTAACCGATGATGCGTCTCGCCCCGCTTCTTCTATCCGCCATCGCGACGGATTTCGGCGCTCTTCTGCGCCGGCTCCGCCGCCAGGCGATCGTGTGGGTGCTCGCGGGGTTTCTCGCCATCATGGCCTATATCGCGGCCATGGCGGCGGCCGGTATCGCGCTGGCCGCCGAGACAGGTGCGTTCGAGGCGGCGCTCATTCTGGCGCTTGGCCACCTTGCCGCCGCGGTTCTGCTTGTCGCGGGCCTGATGATCGGCGAGGCCATCGCGCGCCGCCGCCGCGAACGCAATCGGGCCCTGGACAAGGACCGCAACCAGGCCCTTCTGGCCGCCGCACTAACCGTTGGAGCGGCGCATCTGCCGGGCCTGTTGCGCTCCCGTAGCGCGCTGGGAGCCGCAGCCCTTGGCGTGGTTGCGCTTCTGGCCCTGCGCTCACGCGGGACACCGTCCGACTGAAGCATCCCCGTAACAATACCCCGATACCGCCCCTGTGGCATCCCGGTCACAAGACGACATCGCGAACCGAACGAAAGGAGCTCATCCATGACCCGGACAGCAGCCGCCGTTCTCAAGCCCGTCAGCCACGACGAACGCCCCGACATCGGACTGGACGACGCCTATCTGGCGACCATGTCCGAGAAACTTTCGGAGATCCTCGCCGCAACCTATCGGCTGACCGTGAAGAGCCACATCTACCACTGGAACGTGGTCGGCCCGCTCTTCAAGCCTCTGCACGAGTTGACGGAGGAGCACTACAACGCCCTCTTCGCGGCGACCGATGTCATCGCCGAGCGCATTCGCGCTTTGGGGCACCTGGCGCCGGCCACCCTGGCCGATGCGAAAAACTTCGCCCCCAGGGGCGGAGATGTCAGCGAACTCAACGCAAGCGACATGGTCGCCGACCTGATCCACGATCACAGCGAGGCCGTAAAGACGATGCGGGCCGCCGCGACGATCGCCGGAGACGCGGGAGACGTCGTGACCGAAGACATGCTGACCGCTCATCTGACCTTCCACGAGAAGGCGCTCTGGATGCTGCGGGCGATCGCGGCGACCTGACCGCGATTGTCGGAACCAGGAATTCCGGTCGGTCACATTCCCCCGATTTCACCCGATCCGGCCGGAATGACCGCGGCGCCTCTTCGGCGCCGCGGTTTCCTTTTGCCCGGCAAACCGGAATCAGGACCTGGGGCCAGAGTAGTCCCCGACCGGTTCCGGCGCCGCCGCCTCGCCGTCCGCGAGTTCCAGCAGGTCCCTCAATCGAACCCGTGCCCGGTTGACCCTGCTCTTCAGCGTGCCCACCGCACAGCCGCAGATCTCCGCCGCCTCTTCGTAGGAAAACCCGGACGCACCGACCAGCACCACCGCCTCGCGCTGGTCTTCGGGAAGCGCGTCGAGCGCGACGCGAATGTCCTTGAGCTCAAGCGACGCCTGCTGCGGGGCCTGCACCGCCATGCGGTCGGTCTGCAAGCCGTCACTGTCCGAAACCTCCCGTCCCGAACGGCGCAAGACGCTGTAGAACTCATTGCGCAGAATGCGAAACAGCCACGCCTTCATGTTCGTGCCGGGCTGGAAGGACTGCTGGTTGGCCCAGGCGCGAAGAATGGTGGTCTGCACCAGATCGTCCGCGAAATCGCTGCGACCACACAGGGACACGGCAAAGGCACGCAGCGCCGGCAACCGGCCGAGCATGTCTCGCTTGAAGTCGGGGTCGACCGCCTCGGTCGCGGCACTCATGATCCGCCGTCCGACGCCTTGCGTTCAGCTTCGTCCAGCCGCTCGAGCAGATCGAGGAACTTGTCGGGAATCCCCTCGTCCTGCACTGTCTCGTAGAGTTCGCGCAGCTTCTGGGTGATGTGGTCATGCCCTGGAACCGGAACGTCCGCGGACGTCAGGGGGGCGTCCAGCCGGGGCTTTCGCGTATCCGTCATGTCTGCATCCCTATCCTTGCCGCACGCCCCCAGTCTAGCGGCAAACGTTAAAATCGCCCAACCTCATGGAACTTTCCTCTCGCGTGAGCGTTTGTGTGGTGTTCAATGCCTTAGAGAGGCAAACAGGGAGCCCCCTCATGTCACTTTCCACCCGTGTTGCGTCCCACCTGCCCTACCTGCGTCGATACGCGAGGGCAGTGACCGGGTCGCAGAAGTCGGGCGATGCCTATGTCGCGGCCGCTCTCGAGGCCCTGATCGCCGATGTCTCGATCTTCCCGGACACCGGAAGCGATCGGGTCTCTCTCTACCGCCTGTTCGCAACGATCTTCGAATCCACCCGCATCGAGCCGGAGAGCGGAGACTCGCCCTTTGCCTGGGAGCAGCGCGCAACGGCGAACCTCGCGGTTCTCCCCTCGCCCGCGCGCCAGGCGTTCCTGCTCACCTCCGTCGAGGGTTTCACTCCGGCCGAAGCCGCCCGGATCCTCAATGTCGAGGAGAGCGAGATCGACGGCCTGCTGGCGGAAGCGGCCGAGGGAATCTCGCGCCAGATCGCGACCGACATCCTCATCATCGAGGACGAGCCGCTTATCGCCATGGACATCGAGTACATCGTCAGCGAACTCGGTCACAACGTGACAGGCATCGCCCGCACGCGCGACGAGGCGGTCGAGCTTTACAAGAACACCCGTCCGAAGATGATCCTGGCTGACATTCAGCTTGCCGACGGCAGCTCGGGCATCGATGCCGTGAACGACATCCTGACCACGTCAGATCTGCCGGTGATCTTCATCACCGCCTTCCCCGAGCGTCTGCTTACCGGCGAGCGGCCGGAGCCGACGTTCCTCATCACCAAGCCCTTCAACCCGGACATGGTGAAAGCCCTCATCAGCCAGGCCCTGTTCTTCGACCAGAGTGTCGGCGCCGCTGCCTGAACGGCCTCGGTCAGGTAAAACGGGAGACAACACCAGATACACTTTTTGCGAGTAAATCCGAGGTCATGAAATCCCGGATTTTCAGATTTGCGACACCGCAAAAGAAAAGGCCCGCGCAACCGCAGGACGGTGGCGCGGGCCTTTTCTTGTTCCGACCTGGCTCAGGCCGGTAAAAACCGGAAGTCAGTGGCGCTCGAGCCAGTCGTCGATCTCACGCTCGGCCTCTTCCTGGGCCTTGCCGTAGCGTTCCTGAATCTTCCCGACCAGCTTCCTGCGATTCCCGGCGACAACATCCAGATCGTCACCGGTGAGCTTGCCCCACTGCTCCTGAGCCGAGCCCTTGAATTGCTGCCAGTTGCCTTCGATCTGATTCCAGTTCATCGGAAACTCCTTCTTGCATTCGGAACGTCTTTCGTGTTCCTGCAAGATCAACGCAGAGGCTCGCCCAGGGTTCCGCAAAGACCAAAATTAATTCTTCGCAATCTCCTGTGTCGACACACAAAAAATGCTTGGCCACTGCCACAAACCGCCGATAGAAGGAAGAATGCCCCTTTTGGAAACAATGCCGTGATCCGTATTTTACCACCTGTCGTGTTCGGGTTGGTTGCCCTTGTCGGTATCGGCGCAACGGCCGTCGTGTATCGGGCGGAGGAAGCGGGAGACCGCATCCGCTTCGAGAACATGGCGGACGAAAGCATCGACCGGATCGCAAGCCGCGTCCGCAAGCACGTCGCCTTGCTGATCTCGACCCACGCCTTCTTTTCCGCCCAAAGCGGCGAGGTCTCGCGTTCGGCCTTCCAGCGCTTCGTGGGCGGTCTGGAACTCGAGCAGGAGTTCGAGGGCATCCGGGGCATTGGCTATGCGGCGAGAATCTCCTCTGGCGAGGAGCAAACGGCCGAGATGCGCTTGCAGCGCGGTTATGGCCTGGATCTGGCCGTCTGGCCCGATACCGACCAGACCGTCCGCACGCCCATTGTGCTGCTGGAGCCCTTCGACGAACGCAACCGCGCCGCCCTCGGGTTCGACATGTTCTCCGAGCCTCGCAGGCGCGCGGCGATGCAGCAGGCCGTCGCGGACGGCACGCCCCACGCCAGTGCACCGGTCGAACTGGTTCAGGAGATCACCGAGACCAAGCAGGCGGGCTTTCTGGTCTACATACCGTTCTGGCGCGGCGGCGCGCCGCGCCCGGATACCCCGACGGCGGTCGACGGCTTCATCTACGCCCCCTTTCGCGCCGGGGATCTTCACGACGCCGCGCTGAAGCAGATGGCCGGCGACAGGTTTGTTCTGGAAACGAACGACGTCACCGGAGAAAAGCCCGTGAGGCTCTACCAGTCGGCGGGCTTCGACCACGCCGACACGCTCACCGGCATGGCGGTGACGCGTGTCATGGACATTGTGGGGCGCGACTGGGCCTTCACGGTGCGCGCCACCCCAGCCTTCCGCAGCTCCACGCGGCACCTGTATGCGATCCTGATCGGCGCGATTTCGCTTCTTCTGGCCCTGGCCTTCGCCCTTGCGACCCGCTTTCAGATCAAGGCCGTCGAGAGCGCCCACACCCTGCACGCCATCTCGGAAAAGACAGTGCAGGAGAAGGATCTCATGCTTCAGGAGATGAAGCACAGGATCAAGAACTCCATCGCCCGCGTGCTTGCCATCGCCCGCCAGACGGCGGCCAGTTCAGAGACGCTGAGCGACTTCAGCACCTCCTTCTCGGCACGCCTCAATGCGATGGCCAATGCGCAGGACATGCTCACCCGCTCCCACTGGCAGAGGGCGGATCTGGAGGAACTCCTGAAGACGGAGCTCGAGCAGGTTTTTGGCGGCGCGCGGGACACCGACCGCCTGAACGGCCCCAAGGTCCTGCTTGATGAGCGCACCACGCAGGCCCTCGGCCTGACCTTCCACGAGCTGGCAACCAACGCCCTGAAATACGGCGGCGTCGCCTCCAGGGACGGCGACCTTGACGTGCACTGGGAGATTCTCGGCTCCGGCCGCCAGAGACGCCTGCGCATCGACTGGGTGGAGACCTCGCCGGAGCCCATAGAAGCACCGAAAGGAAGGGGCTTCGGCTCGCGCCTCATCGACGCCAACATTCGCGGCGAGCTGGGCGGTTCACTGGAACGGGAGTTCCCGAGCACCGGCATGGCGGTCCGCATGGTCATTCCCGTTCCGGAAGGTCCGGCACCACGCCGCAAACGCCGTGGCGCGGCGCAGAAAACACCGGCCTGACCGGAACCCCTCCCCCATCGCGCGCGTTGTGTAAAAGGGCGGCGTTTTCCGTCCCTTCACCGACACAGCGCGACAGATGCGGGAGGCGCGGTTCTTGACCAAGTCCGACTTCGAGACCCTTTTGGGAAATGTTGCCAGGATTGCAGTGATCTTTCTCGGCGCCATCGCACTGATTGCGACGCTGGACATTGCCCAGGTCATTCTGGCCCCGATCTTTCTCGCCATTGTGATCGGTCTCATGTTCGGGCCGCTTTCCGACCGGATCGAGCAGGCCGGCATTCCCTCCTGGATCTCGGCCCTCGCGACCGTCGTCCTGTTTCTGATCCTGATCGCCGCGGCCGCCACGGGCTTCGCGGTGCCCCTGTCCGACTGGCTGGACAAGCTTCCTTCCATCTGGTCCAGGCTTCAGTCCGAACTGACGGACTGGCGCGGCGTGATCGCGTCCCTTGGCGGGCTTCAGGAGCAGATCCGCAGCGTGATGGGGTCGAGTGCGAGCATGAGGGTGAACGTGGAGGACACCTCCACCATGGAAAGCGTCGCCTATTTCGCACCGACGTTCATGGCGCAGATCATCCTCTTTCTCGCGAGCATGTATTTCTTCATCGCCACGCGAAAGGGCATCCGCGACACCGCCATCACGTATTGCATCACGCCACGACTGAGAAATGGCGTGCGCCGGACGTTCGACGACGTGGAAAACCGGGTGTCGCGCTATCTTCTGTCGATCACCGCCGTCAACGCGCTTCTGGCGTTCATGGTCTCGCTGGTGCTCTACCTGCTCGGCGTCCCCTCCCCGCTCCTGTGGGGCCTGATGGCGGGCGTTCTCAACTATGTCATCTACATCGGGCCGGCCGTCATGGCGCTCATTCTCACAGGCGTGGGACTTGCGACAGCGGAAGGCACCCTGGCCATCCTCACGCCGCCACTCGCCTATCTGGGACTGAACCTGCTGGAGGCCCAGTTCATCACCCCGGCGGTGCTTGGGCGAACGATGACCCTCAATCCGTTTCTGGTCCTCGTCTCCATCGCGAGCTGGATCTGGCTGTGGGGCCCGACGGGCGGTTTCATCGCCGTCCCCTCCCTGCTCGTCCTCGGCGCGATCCTGTCCAACATTCTCCCGCACGAAGGCTGAGGAACCGCAAAAGGCAGAAGCATCACCCGCCAGGAAGGAGCATCTCATGAAACCGAAAACGCCCGTCCATCAGAAGGACCCCATCGACGCGAAACCCGGCGACAGCAAGGATGTGGAGCAAACCGCTCTGACGATCTCTTCCGGCGAAATCGCGGCCGCAGAGATCTCCGAGGGAACGCGCGAAGAGCGCATCGAACGCCTGAAGCGCATGAAAGCGGATCTCGAGGCGCGCATGGAAGGAGAAGAAGGCGGCAAGCTCTCTCCTCTGCGTGACGAGATCGACCGGGCACTTGCCCGCCTGAATGCGCCGGAAGCACAATGAATGTCCGAGCGAGCACGAAAAAGCCGCCGCCCCGAAAGGGCGGCGGCTTTTTCGACATGAAGGAAGGATGAGGGCGGAAACGACAACTGCGACTTATAGACCGCTCACCTGAAAGCTCTTTCCGACAGGCCAGCCAGTGCAGGTGGAACGGTCGGCACCGGCGACACAGCGCACCTGAACCGGGTCGAGCGAGGACTGCGCGACCTTCCGGTCCGACTTGGCGGCCTGGTTGGAGACAACGGTCCGAACGGGATCCGCACCCGATCCGGACTGCGGCGACAGGGCGAGCGCCACCGCGCCACCAAGACATGCCAATCCCAGAACTGCGCCAACGGTATAGGTCATGATCGTCGAATGGGTCATCTTGCTACCTCCACCAAGTTAACGTGGAAGTAAGGAAAAGGTTTCATCCGAATTTCACATGCCCCCGGCGGCGGGGCGTTTACCTGCGCCATTCAAGAGCGCCGGGCGCGGCCCGCCCCTTCCGTGCCCCTGTCAAAGGCGGCAAGGCGAACGCCTCTTACAGCGTGATCACTCATCCGGACAATGCACAGCACGCATGACGCGAATCTATCAATAAAATACCCCCATTGCGTGTCATCTGCGTATATTTTAGGCATTCCATGACCCTCCCGCCACGAAAAACGGCTTGCACACATCCTCGTCATTCATAAACATACAGTACGTTCTGTTTTTTAATGAGGAGCCGCATGGACCGCGCCCTGACATCCCGCCTCCTGTTCGGCGCGTTGATCGTGCTGCTCTACCTGTTCCTGCTGCTTCCCGTTCTGGCGGTCACTTACGTCAGCTTTTTCGACAGCCAGTTCCTGTCATTCCCGCCCCCCGGCTACACCCTGCGCTGGTTCGCGAATGTGCTCGAACAGGACGCGCTGATAAGCGGGTTCATCACCAGCGGCGAGGTCGCCCTCCTCGCATCCGTGATCGGGGTGGTGTCCGGTGTCCTGGCGAGCCTCGCGCTCGTGCACTTCGAGTTCCCCGGGCGCGAGGCGATCAAGAGCTTCCTTCTTGCCCCCCTCCTCGTGCCGGGCATCGTGATCGGCACGGCGCTCTACATCTTCTATATCCAGATCGCCCAATCGACGGGCTGGAACCCGACCCGCTCGCTCACGGGCCTCGTGGTCGCCCACGTCATGCTGACGATTCCATGGTCGGTGCGCCTGATCGCGGCATCCATGGGCATGCTTGACCGCTCGGTCGAGGAAGCCGCACGCAATCTGGGCGCCGGCGCGCTGAAGACATTCGTCCTCATCACCTTGCCGCGCATGCGCGCCGGCATCGTCGCGGCCGCCCTTTTCTCCTTCGTCATCAGCTTCGAGAACCTCGAGGTCTCCGTGCTGCTGGTGCAGCCGGGAGCGACGACCCTGCCCATCGCGATGCTCCAGTACATCGAATGGAACATGGACCCGACACTGGCAGCCGCCAGCGCCGTTCAGATCCTCATCATCGGCGCGCTCCTGCTGATTTCCGACCGTTTCGTCAAGCTCTCTCAGGTGGTGTGATATGGCCGAGCTCGTAATTCGTGATCTCGTGAAGACCTATGGCGACCACCGCGCGGTGGACACCATCAACCTCAAGGCAGAGGCGGCGGAGCTGGTCGCGCTGCTGGGCCCCTCCGGCTGCGGAAAGACGACGCTTCTGCGCTCGATCGCCGGGTTCGTGCCGATTTCCTCCGGCGCGATCGAGATCGATGGCCGGGACGTCAGCAAGCTGGCCCCCAACAAGCGCAACACCGGCATGGTGTTCCAGAACTACGCGCTCTTCCCGCATATGAGCGTGGCCGAGAACGTCGCGTTCGGGCTCGCCATGCGCAAGGTCCCCAAGCCGGAGATCGAGTCCCGCGTCGCTCACGCCCTCGATCTGGTGTCCCTGACGGAATATGCCGAACGGCGCCCGCGCGCCCTTTCCGGCGGCCAGCAGCAGCGTGTTGCCGTGGCCCGCGCCCTCGTCGTCAACCCGGACGTCTTCCTCCTCGACGAGCCGCTGTCGAACCTCGACGCCAAGCTGCGCATGAGCGTTGGAATGCAGCTTCGCGCCCTGCAGCAGAAGCTCGGCCTGACCACGGTCTTCGTCACCCACGACCAGAAGGAAGCGCTGATGATGGCCGACCGGCTGGTCATCATGCGGGCAGGCCGCGTGGTGCAGGAAGGTTCGGCGGAACACCTTTACCAGGAGCCCGCGACACGGTTCGTCGCCGACTTCCTCGGCCACTCCAACGTGCTGACCGGAACGCCCGTCGAAGGCGGTTTCAGGACCGACGGCGGCATTACCCTGCCGAGCGCCTCCACCGACGGTCCGCGCGTTCTCGCCGTGCGACCGGAAAATCTCCTGCTCGGCGGCGAGACGGAAGGCGCGGAAACGGTTCTGGACGCCACGGTCGAGGCCGTCACCTACCTCGGCGCCATTACCGAGGCGACCCTTGCACTTCCTGGTGGCGAGCGCGTTGTCGCCCATCACCAGAACCGGACCGGTAGCGGACTGCATCTGGCTCCCGGTGACGCGATCCGCGTTGGCTGGCGCACCGACGCCACCCAGCTCCTGATCGACGACATGTCCGACGCGGCCTGACGCGGCCGCGCCGCTCCCCTTTCACCTTCCTCGTTCACAAGAAAACTATCGGAGAAGACAATGTCCCGTTTCACCCTGTCCCGCCGTTCCATGCTCATGGGCGCCGCCGCCGCCGGCGCGACCCTTGCCGCACCCTCCGTTCTGCGCGCCCAGTCGAGCCGCGTCATCGTCGGCGCCTGGGGCGGAGACTACGAGCGCCTGCTCAAGTCCGCGGTCAACCCCAAGACCCAGGAAAGCGGCGTCGATCTCGTCATCGACACGGGCAACGCGACCTCGCGCAAGACCAAGATGATCACCGCCCTGCGCGTTGGCGGCGGCGCCATGGACGTGTCCTGCCTGTCCAACTCCGACATGCACCAGATGTCCGTCGCGGGCGCCCTGAAGCAGGTCGATGAGCTCGACCTCACCCGCCAGGACAAGATCTTCCCGCAGTTCGCCAAGCCCTACTCGATCCCGCATATCTACAGCGCGATGACGATCATCTACGACCGCTCGCAGGTCGATACCCCGCCCACGTCCATCAAGGACCTGTGGACCGAGGAGTATCTGGGCAAGGTCGGCTTCTCCGACATTCTCTTCAACTACTACCTGGTGATCGCGGCAGCCACCTTCGGCAAGAACGGCAATGATTTCGCCGCCGCCAAGGCCGCCTATGACGAGTACAAGAAGAAGTCCGGCGGCGTGCGCGTCTACTCCTCCAACGAGGCGATCGCCAACGCGTTCAACGCCAAGGAGATCAAGGCCACGATCATGTGGAAGGCGCGCGCTTTCCAGTGGCGCAAGGCCGGGCTCGACCTCGTCGCGGTCGCTCCGAGCGAGGGCGCCCTTCCGGTGGTCTTCGAGGCCGGCTGCACGTCCTTTGCCTCGAACGTGAAGGGCGCTGCGGTCACGCTCGACGCCATGCTCGACCCGGAGCTGCAGCTCAAGTTCGCCGAGGCGATGGGATACCTGCCGACCGTTTCCGACGCGCCGATCCCGGAAAAGATGCGCGAGGACCTCGGTTTCACCGACGCGGAGCGTGAGAACTTCATCCTGCCGGACCTGGACTACATCGCCAAGGAGCAGAGCGAGACGCTCGTCTGGTGGAACCAGAGCTTCAAGGCCTGATCCAAGATGGCTGTGTCCGCAACAGATCTGAAGCGGGGGGGATCGGCGTCAGCGCTGCTTCTCCCCGCGACGCTGCTGGTGGTCGTGGCGCTCGTCGCGCCGATGCTGACGCTGTTGCGCTACAGCTTCAACGCCTACGACCCCATCATGCTCATGCGCGAGACCTTCACGCTGGAGAACTACGCGCGTTTCTTCACCGAACCCTACTACCACGAGGTCATTCTCACGACACTCGCGGTGGCCTTCGGCGCAAGCCTTGGCGCTCTCGTTCTGGGCTTCCCGCTGGCCTATTTCCTGGCTCGCACGAAGAGCCGATACAAAAGCCTCCTGGTCGTCCTCGTGGTGTTCCCGCTTCTGGTGGGCAACGTCGTGCGTGCCGCCGGCTGGATCGCCTTGTTCGGATCCCGGGGCATCCTGAACGTGACCCTGATGAAGCTCGGCCTCATCGAGAGCCCGCTCGAGATCATGTACACCGACTGGGCCGTGGTCATCGGCACGCTGTCGGTCGTCATGCCCTTCATGGTGCTCAGCCTCCAGAGCGTGATCGAGAACGTTGATTTCTCGGTCGTGGACGCCGCCCTCAATCTCGGCGCGACACGCCTCCAGGCCTTCCGGCTGGTGTTCCTCCCCCTCGTCATGCCCGGGGTGACCGCCGGCTTCGCACTGATCTTCATTCTCTGCATGAACGCCTATGCGACGCCCTACCTGCTCGGCGGCCCCGGCTACAAGATGATGGCCCCCGCCCTCTACGAGCAGATCTCGGTGCTCTCGAACTGGCCCTTCGGCTCCGCACTCGCCTTCATCCTCATGGCGACCACCGTCCTGGCAACGCTGTTCGTGACGCGTGTCGCGCGCGGCAAGGCCGCCTGACCTCCTCCCAAACAACAAGAGAAAGAAAGGTCCCCACATGGGTTTCCTGTCCACCGACGTCTTCGAACACCGGCTTTCGGCCCTTCGCGCCGAGATGGCCCGCAAGGGTCTCGACGCCGTCGTTCTGTTTGGCGCGGACTCCGAGTTCTACACCAACTGGATCGTCGACGTTCAGGTGTGGGAGCGCCCCGTGGCAGTGGTCGTTCCCGCCGAGGGCGAGATGTTCGCCGTCCTGCACTCGCTTTCGACCCACCACTTCCGTTTCGCCCGGGAGCGCGGCAGCGCCTGGCTCGCCGACGTGGAGTTCTACTACGAGCACCAGCGCGAGGGCGTCCGGCTGTGGAACGAATTCCATGACCATGTGGCCGACCGCCTGCGCGCGCGCGGTCTGCACGGGGCCACCTTCGGCCATGACGGCGCGGCCGCGCACATGGCCTCGATCATCGCCTCTCTGGGAGGCGGCAAGGCCGTTCCCATGACCCAGGACCTGCGCGACCTGCGACTGGTCAAGACCGACGAGGAGATCGCGCTGATGCGCGAGGCCGCCTCGATCTCCGACTGGCTGCAGGACCGCTATCGCGAGAACATTCGCCCCGGCCGCCTGATCCAGGAGCTGGACATCGAGATGCACCGGCAGGCCGTGGTGGAATCCGCGCGCCGTTTCCCGGGGCAGAACTGCGAATGGCGCATCTACACCCTTCGCGGCGATCATTCCGCCTCCCCGCATGGCAATGGCGCCCAGACCGGTGCGACCATCCAGGAAGGCGACGGGCTGGTGAACATCATCATTCCGCGCCTCAACGGCTGCACCATCGAGAACGAGCGCACGATCTTCTGTGGACGTCCTTCGACGACCCAGGAAGCGGCCTATGACGCGGCGCTTCAGGCACAGCTTGCCGCCATCGAGGCGATGCGTCCCGGCCTGACCGTCTGCGGCATCGACAATGCCGCCCGCGAGGTGATCGAGGCGCGCGGGTTTGCCGACAACATCATGCACCGCACCGGCCACGGCGTGGGCATGCGCGGCCACGAGTACCCGGCCGATACCGCCTTCAACGCCCGCCTTCTGATGAAGAACGAAGTGTATTCGGCGGAACCCGGCATCTATATCTGGGGTCTGGGAGGATTCCGGCTGGATGACACGATCGTGGTTGCCGACACTCCGGAGGTTCTGACCAAGACCTCCAAGGACATCGGTGTCCAGACGATCCTTTGACACAACAGAGGACGGACGCGGATCCCGGGATCCGCGCCCGCCCCTCACCGGAGCACGATATGACGGGCAGCAGCAGGCCACCTCGACGGACACAGGCGGAAAAATCGGCCGCAATGCGGCTGAAGCTGTGCGAGGCCACGCTGAGCGCACTTGCGGAAGTCGGTTACGAGAAGACCACGACCCAGGAGATCTGCGCGCGCGCGGGCGTCTCGCGGGGGGCGCTCACGCACCAGTTCCCTACCCGCGTCGCTGCACTCGCGGCCGCCTTCGAGCATCTTGTCGAGGAATGGGAGCGGGAGCGCCGCGAGCATGTCGCCTCGCTGCCCGAAGGCCAGCCGATCAGCTTCGAGGCCTACACACGTCATCTGTGGCGGGTTGTCTTCGCCTCGCCCAACTATGTCGCGGCACTCGAACTGATGATGGCCGCGCGCATGGACGAGGAACTCGGCGCTGAACTGCGCAAGGTGCTCGAGGACTGGCGCTCGGTGCGCGACTACCTGTCCCTGCAGTTGCTCGGCCGGGAGAACGAGGCGGAAGACCCGAAGGTTCTCACCTTCCTCCACCTGAACCTTTGCATGTTGCGCGGGATCGCGATCCACGGAAGCTTCGACGCCTCGGCCGAGGAGCGCGAACGCCTGCTCGACGCCTGGCTCAGCTTCCTTCAAAGCCGATCCGACGACATGCCGGGCTATCACCCCGAGACGCTGACGCCACGCTGACGCGGCGCCCTTGTTGCCCCGCCAGCCCGACAGCGGTAACGGCAGGTAGGCCACTACGTGGGCCGAAAACCTCGCCGACAAGCCCACAAGACGCGCTTTGTGCCCTATCGCGAAACTCGTGCAGGTCGCCGGCTGCGCAGGCTCGTTGCCACACAGCGTGCACCTTGGTCTCAGGCCACCAGTAAACCTGCCCCTTCAACGATTTCCCGATCCGAAACGAACCGGCCCAGCCAACCAGACCCGGCGACAGCAATGTGATGGGGAGAAGAGTGGTGGGCGGTGAGAGACTCGAACTCGCCAAATCCGCCCACTACGCATTGATTTATCTAGATTTTTCCGACCAGCGCCGGGATTTTGTGTACTACCTCGGTGGACGACCGAAGCAACGCAAGCCTAGCCGAACGTGAAGGTGAACGCACGTCCATTCAGCATCCCGGTGCCGGTTCCTCGGGTGCCGGTCGAGACAAACTCGAATGGACCACTTGCCCCGTCATTGCACGTGAAGGTTCCGCTTCCCTGCCGTCCGTTCACATAAACGAATGTCCCCGTGCACTTGCGACCACGATTGCTGGTAATCTCAAGCGTACCGGCACCATCGGCATAGCCGGTAGCAGAACCAGTGAACGTCTCGGAGCCATCGTTCGCCTGCCCCTTCACTGGCAGGGTCATCGAGCAAGCGGTGAGCAACGAAAGGGCGGATACAGCCGCGATAAATGCTTTCATGTTTCTGGTAACCATCTCAGTGAATTAGGAGAATCTGACCTGCTGAGTGCTTTTAAGAAAAGCAGCGACCTTATGCAACAGAGGGCATCAACTCGCCTTCGAGGCTGCTTGGCGAGAATACCTGTCGCATCAATCGGTTTGGTGATGCACTGCCTGACCAGGTGACTATGAAGTCATCCACCCACCTGAGCTGTCGGACTGGCTATTCTCCCACCGACGCTCTGCCTCCGCCTGCTTCTGCTTGTTATCTTCCTCTTGCTTAGTCGGCGGCAACGCTAGGGGAATTGAGAACTGAACACGACTGACGTTCTCATGTTCTCGTGCATGGGAGCCCTTACCCCCGAATTCAACGGAGAGGACCTTAAGTCCAGCTTGTGCTCCGCCCGTTGTGGCTGATGTGGCTGTCACCGCGACATCAAAATGCACACTCTCAACACGCCTGACAACAAACCGGCGATCATCTTCGTAAGAATTAGAGCGACTACTGTCTGTCGGTGGATTCACGATCACACCCTGACTAGCATACTTATTCTGAAGGGATATCGTTGCGTCTGAAATTGACGAGATCGTCTCGGTGATAAAGTCCTTGAGGTCCATGCTCCGACCCTATGCTTGTTGCAGATCTGTTCGATGATGCCAGATTGGCGACCGGCAGTCTTGCTGTCCGGAATATCTGACAAAAATTTCTGAGCGCCCAATCTGATAACAGGCTCGCGCGGGCTTCCCCCGTGCCGGGGCCTCAATGCCACACAGCGGCCCGACGCTGTCCCGGGAATGCATGGACCTCGCGCGGTTGCCGCGCCGCCGCGCCGTCCGGTGTCGTCCTCTCGTCTCCCTCGCCTTCCCTTCGGTTAGCAGGGGGGGGGGGGGCGGAAGGAGGTGCGCCGCCCGCCCTCGCGATGCGCTGGGCTTGATGGTCCGTCACTGCTACCGTCACCGTGCCTCGTGCCGTACCACCTCGCACACCGCAGACGGTTTCTCGCCCTGTCACACATGACCACACCTCAGCGTGACGATTTAATGTGACAGCGGAACTGCTGATCTCGTGTCATAATAGGATTGACATGCACATTTTGTGACGATATCCACTCAGGGTGCACCCTATTGTTACACCGGAGGTTCACCCATGGCCCGCATCGGATACGCCCGCGTCTCCACCCTTCACCAGTCCACCGACACCCAAGCCCAGCGCCTCAGGGAGGCCGGGTGCGATCCGGTTCGCGAGGAGAAGGTGAGCGGCAAGAGCGTGGAAGGACGCGACGAACTATCCGCCATTCTCGATTTCATCCGCCCCGGCGACGAGCTGGTCGTGGTTAAGCTGGACAGGCTGGGCCGATCCACCCGGGATGTCCTCAACCTCGTGCATGAACTGGACGAGAAGGGCGCGGCCCTGCGGGTGCTGGAGCCTGAGTTCTACACCGGAGACGGAACGGGGCGCATCCTCGTCACCGTGCTGGGCATGGTCGCGGAGATGGAGCGCACCTTCATTCTGGAGCGGCAGCGGGCCGGGATCGAAGCGGCCAAGGCGAAGGGCAAGTACAAGGGCCGCAAGCCATCGGTTCCAGTGAAGCGCATCCGGGAGATGCACGGTGATGGCATGGGCGCGACCGCGATTGCCGAGGCGCTGGGGGTGTCGCGGATGAGCGTCTACCGGGCCTTGAAGGAGGACGCCTGACAAGGCCGTACAGGGCGAATGACTCCAGAAGCCCCAGAATTGACTCAGGAGAGGCGTTTTGTCTTTCGGGTGTGATTGCCTGTCCGAGCCCGAGAACGCCTCTCAGCGACTCTCAGAATCGGTTTTCGGAGTCGGCACCGTCACCCATACCGGACATGAACAGGCTCGGCACCTCGAAGCGGGCGCATGACCGGGGACGATGGTTGCAGATCCGGGATCTTCCCAAACATGCAAGTATCTGTTTCATTTGATTTTTTCCTACGAAATCCGGTGTCCGTCAAGGCGTTGACGAGCGACTCCCCATGACTCATACAACGCCCCGCCTTCGCGAGGATCGCGGGGCCTGACGACGTCCACGACACGGGAGACCATGCCCATGCAGCACCATCAGGAAACCGCCCTCGACATCATCGGGGCGACCATCGCCAGCCTTGAGGAGGCCCGTAAGCACCTTGAGACGGGAAACCGGGAGACGGCGGCAAGCGCCTTGTGGAAGGCTCGGGGCAGCGTCGACTACGTGACCCGGGTCTTGCCGGGCGATCCCGAACGACCGACAGCCCAGCGCGAGGCGTTCCGCTCGCCGGGTGTGCGTCCGGGGTTCGAGACCTTCCACGAGTATCTTGACCGGACCCAGCCCGAGATCCTCGACGGGATGTATGATCCGGCAACCGAGATCGTGCCAGAGTACCGGGATATCAAGACGTTCTGCGAGAAGCACGGTGCGCCTGTGATCGAGGTTCCCGCCCCGCCCTGCCTTCAGGAACGCGGGATCGATACCGTCTACGCCTATCCGGTCGACATGATCGAGCGTTTCATCGGCGACTGAACGGGGGTCGAAGACAGCGCCACGGAAAGGCGTTCAAGGCCAATAACTTATGAAATGGTTGCATCACAGGGGTGAGCCAAAGGCGAACCCTAATGTTGTACCTAAGGTGTCCCTTAAGTCCTACTAGGGGTGTCCTTAGGTGGCCCTGAAGGTGTCCCCGGGGATGAGACCTGATCAGGATCACCGATCATGGTCTCCCTGTCCGGGGCTTCCTCGGGGAGCCCGTACGGCGACTTAAGGCGACACGGGGTGTCCCGGGCCTGACTGGATTGGAGATCATCGCACAGGATCTCCCCACCAAGTCCCCCTCCTCGTGGTCCTGTCTCGGGATCAAGTCCGGGGGATCATCTCCCGGGCTCGTCTTCCCGGGTGTCCCGACTCGATCCCCTGAGCGGTTCCCGGGCGTTGTGGCAGATCCGGCGTGTTCCTCCTTCCATGCCGTCCCTGTCCCGCCCGTCCTGTGGGGCCGGTGAGCGCGGTTCGTCCAGCGGCTCCCGGCTCCCGGGTCTCCCGAGCGATCCCAGCCCAGCGCCTCGGGTGTATCGAACGAAAGCCCAGCGCGACCCGAGGAGAACCCGGGGAGGAGGCGGGATCGGCGATCTATTGTTTTGTTGCAAAAATGCAACACCCTCCGTGACCATCAATGCTGTTTTGCCCAGAGCGACCCAAGCCCCCATCGGTCACCCTGTGCAGTCCTTAGGCTGTGCAATTTACACACCCGAGGCGCTTCCTGCGGTCGGGCCGTGGCCGGTCTCGGGGTGATTGGTCGTCCTCCATTGGAGGATGAACCCGAGATCGACGCAATGGGACGGCCCCGGATTACCGAGGTCCACCTCCTCGACAGGCGAACCTGCTACATCGTTATGGTGAAGCTCTCCCTGATGAAGTGCAGACGTTGAGTGCCCATCGGATGGGTACACAGATGGGACGTTTCCCCCAAAACCCTGACCGGCACCCCGCTCGTCTCGACCTTCGCCTTCGAACGGCACCCGAGCGAGTACCCGTTCCAGATCCGCGTCGTGGAGATCGACGGCGACCCGTGGTTCGTCGCAAAGGATGTCTGCGACGTGCTGGGCCTGAAGAACGTCACGTTTGCCATCAAGCACCTCGACCCGGACCAGCGTTCCAAATTCAATCGGATTGAACTTGGGGAACCGCGAGCCGGTCGCCCGATGCCGGTCGTCTCCGAAAGCGGCCTCTACAAGCTGATCATGCGCAGCAACAAGCCCGTCGCGAAGCGCTTCCAAGACTGGGTGACCCGCGATGTCCTCCCGGCGATCCGCAAGGACGGCATGTATGTCCTCGGGGAGGAGAAGGTGGCCACGGGGGAGAACCAACCCATGAACGCACTCGTTTCCACCACCGGCCTCACCGGCACCACCATCACCGGCATCCTGACCGATGGCCTCGACCAGCCCCTCACGATGTCCTCGCGGGAGATCGCGGATCGCACGGGGAAGCGTCACGACAACGTGGTTCGCGATATCGAGAAGATGCTGACGGCCATTGGAGAAGATCTCCTCAGATTTGAGGAGATGTCCCCGGACAGCTACGGTCGGGAGCAGCGCGGCTACCGTCTCCCCAAGGACCTCATCTTCACCCTCGTCTCCGGCTATTCGGTCCCGCTGCGGCACAAGATCGTCACCCGCTGGCAGTCGCTGGAGCAGGCCCAGCGTGCCCCGGTGGTTCCCCAGTCGCTGCCCGAGGCTCTCCGCTTGGCCGCTGACCTTGCCGAGAAGAACGCCGCGCTCGCCGTCGAGAACCAGAAGCTCGCTCCGCTGGCGAAGGTCGGCGACGTGGCCGTCAGTCACAAGCGGGGCGTCGTGGAGATCGGACGGAAGTTGCCTTCAGATTTGAAGCGGCCTACACCTCATAGCGGGGCAAGCGCTGGATCGCCTCCCACATGGTCGGCACCTCGGCATCCCCGTAGCGGTTCCCCTCGTTGCCCTGAGCGTGCCCCGTGATGTGGTTCGCAGTCCGGTCGCTGATCCCTGCCCTACTCGCCACGTTCTTGAAGCGGTGCCGCCATCCGTGGTTCGGCTGGACGTTCTTGTCCGTCACACCGACCCCATCGCTCCGCACCCACGTTCCAAGTGCGTTGCTCTGGCGCTGGGCCGGGTCGGCTCCCTTGCGGGCCGGATCGTAGAACAGGGGACCATCCTTCGCGCCCCTGACGAACTCAAGGAAGCCCTGTTCGACCATATGAGGATGCAGTGGGACCAGCCGGTATTCGCCGGTCTTCACGCTTCCCGCTTCCGGCGTAATGCGGATGCAGTCCACGCCCTCGACACGCACCACGTCTTCCTTGCGAAGCTGGGTCATCTCCGTCACTCGCGCCCCTGAATAGGCGCACAGCCAAGGCACCCAGCGCCGCGCCTTCAAGGTCCATGGGCTTGTCTTCTTCGCGTTCTCGTGTTCGTGCGCCCTTGTGGCTGCCTTCAGGATGTTCCGGGCCTCGTCGTCGGAGAAGCCACGATCCCGCACTCGCACCCGCCTTGATTTCTCGCCCTTCACCAGCTTGACGGGATTGTCTGGCAGAAGCCGGAGATCGACGCCCAGCGCGAAGACGGAATTGAGCGCGGCCCGGTTGGTCTTGCGGAACGTGTCCACCGACACCCTGCCCTCTTCGTACAGCTTTTCACGCCATGCGATGATGTCGTCGGTCGTCACCCGGGCCGCGTCGTCATGGCCCAGGAAGCCGACGAACTGGCGAATGACCGGCTCCCACCGTCGCGCGGAGCGTGGGGATGCGCCCTGCCGTTCCTTCCGTGCCTTCCACTTATCGAACAGGCCGGTGATGGTGACAGACGCCTTGCCACGCGCCTTGTCGGCAATGCCTTCCCGTGGCACCTGCGGGAAGCGTTCCGCGTCAGGATCGGGCCTGTAGTCGCCCTTCGCGTTGCGCTCCAGCTTGCGGGCGGCTTGGTCGGATGCGTCCTTGAGGGCCGCGAGAAGCCTGTCGCGGCTCCCCCGGTCCACCCGGAGTCCCTCACGATCCAGCAAGGCATCGGCGATGTTTCCGAACCGCTCTTCCATGGCTCGTCGCTTGGCGCTGTTGCGGACCTCGTCTCCGATCCCGAACCGCCCGAGGATCTCACCGTCACCCGCCACCTTGTTTGTGGTGAGGACACGTTGCCAGATAGCCGGGTTGCCCGGTTCCTCCTCGAAGCCCTCGGCAAGGCCCCGGTAGAAGATCCCGGCAAGCGTCTGGATTTGCTTGTTGGTGAGTTTCGCAGGCCCTGACCGCTCCGCTTCCCAGATGCGGCCCAGCGCCTCAAGAGCGGCTGCCGTGCGTTGCTTCGCCTCGGCTGCGTCCTTGGTGCCGAGCGACACCTTGACCACCTCACCGACCTTCACGGACGCAATGCGTTCGCCGATGGGAATGCGGATCGACCTGCCCTTGACCCGCTCCACGAGATCGTGGGGAACGCGGCTGCGCAGATAGTAGGTTCCGAACTTGGGATTTCGTGTTGGGCGTGTCATCGGAAGGGGCATCGTGTACCAGCCATGTGTACAAGTCGGCTGGCCGGAAACCCTGGTCGTGTCCGTCAAGGTGGTGTAAATTCCCGGATGGCCTGAGGTCATGATCAGGCGGCTTT
>MDTG01045084.1_pt1 | contig 29580 bp, 31 predicted proteins | sample 811421 | NCBI WGS metagenome assembly MDTG01 (sample SAMN05326645, study PRJNA326480) | marine metagenome | isolation source: seawater | place: Pacific Ocean: South East | collected 2011 | reverse complement strand
ACGTTGATAGGCTGGATGTGGAAGCGCAGTAATGCGTGCAGCTGACCAGTACTAATAGCTCAATTGGCTTGATTTATGCACTGAAAAAAATTTTTATCAAATATATTGAATTAATAATGAAGTTTGGAATTACCCAAGGAAGACTTACAAATACGAAAAAAAATATCCTCCAAAAATTTCCCACTAATTGGAAGAAGGAGTTTGAGTACCTTAATGAAACTAATTTACACTATATTGAGCTCTTTTTGGAAAATAAATTTAATCCACATAATCCAATTTGGAACTCGATCGGTCAGCGAAAATTAAAAAAACTCATTAAAAAAACTAAATTAAAATCTAGCATTGTTTGTGACAATTTTATTATCAATAAAGATTTAAATTCTGAAAAAATCATTAAATATTATAGAAAACTTTTTTTATCACTAAAAAAAATAAATTGTAAACTGTTGATAGTCCCATTAGAAGGGATTAATTTAAAAAAAAAAATTGAATACAATTCAGTTATTAAATTTATCAAAATGATAAATTTCATGTCAAAAAAAGTAAATATAAGAGTATCTTTTGAGTTTAACGAAGAAATTTCAATTTTTAAAAAAATTATTAAGGATACAAAAATAAATAGTTTAAAGATTACGTTTGATACTGGAAATTTTTTTTTAAAAAATAAGAATTTAATCAAAACTTTGAGCCAATATCTTAATTACGTAAATCACATACATTTAAAAGATAGAGATAAATTTGGAAACAATGTTATCTTGGGAACTGGATTAATAAATTTTTCAAAAATAATCGTTTTTTTAAAAAAAAATAAATATAAAAAATGTCTTACTTTTGAGACTCATAGAGGAAAAAATGCAATTATGACAGCAAATCAAAATTTACTTGAAATTAAAAGTTATATTTAAACTACCAGACAGTTCTACCACCATCACAAATTATTGTTGATCCATTCATATAAGATGATTTATCAGAACATAAATATAAAATAATTCCATCATAATCATCAATCTTTGCCATTCTATTAAGAGGTATTAATTTTTTTATATTTTTAATTAATGATTTGCTCACTTTGTATTTGATAGCCCCAGGGCATAAAGTATTTGATCGGATATTGTAGTCAGAAAGGTATGTTGATAAATATTTTGAAAAACCAATTATTCCGTGTTTTATAACAGAATAAGTTATTGGTTTTTTAGATGACCCATAAATTTTTTGGTTCGGAGCTATTATTCCAAGATCAGATGAAATATTTATAATATTACCATATCTTTGCTTCATCATCTTACTCACAACTGCTTGAGTAACAATTAACGCTCCTGTAAGACCTATATTTAATTCTCTATTCCACTGTTCTATAGAAATATTTTCAAAATTATTCTTTTTATTATTACTTTTTGGATTCGTGGCAGCATTGTTAATCAAACAATCAATTTTTTTATGTTTTTTAATTATTTGATTAATTACTGCCTCTACTTTTTTTTTGTTTGTAATATCTACATTATGAAATTCAGATTTATCTTTACTGATTTTTGGTAATTTTTTTTTTAAAGATGTTATATTTTTTTTAGAATTATCTAAAATAATAGGCAACCCATTATGTTTAAGAATTACTTCGGTAAATCTAGAGCCTAATAAACCAGCTCCTCCAGTTATTAATATTATTTTTGAATCTAAATCAAACATTATCTTTTTTGGCTTAAAGCGGCTGCATTAAAATCAGCAACTCTTGTAAAAAATGGCAAACAAGGCTTACCAAGTAAATTATTTTCTATTTTTTTTCCAGATTTAATTATTTTACTCAAAATTTTAAATGAATCCTCAAATGCATTTAAGGATTTATCAATATGCTCTTTCTTGTGTGCAAAACAAATTGAATGATATTGTGACCACAAAACCCCTCTTGACATTAGTTCTTGTTGAATAAGAGTTTTAGTTATCAGAGGTTTATCGTAATTTTTAATTCTTCTAATAGTCATAACTGTCCTGCAAGGATATCCCGAACATTCAATTAATTCATCTAATCCATATATTTTAGAAAGATCATTCATCCCATCTTTAAGTAATTTGCCAACTTTAAATAAATGATTAATAACATTTTTTTTTTCGAGCTTATTTATTGTCGCTTTGGCAGCTGCTAAACCAATACAATCCCCTCCATAAGTAAAAGAAAAAAACGTTTTCTCTAAATATTTAATATACTCCCATTTTCCGGTAATTGCTGATAAAGGCACTCCGTTAGACATCGCTTTTGCCCAACAAGAAAGATCAGGTATTACCCCAGTTAATTTTTGGGCTCCGCCCATTGAATATCTAAAGCCAGTTACAACTTCATCAAAGACTAGTAGTGCACCATTTTTTCTACAAAGGTTTTTAACTTTATGTAAAAAATTATTTTTTGGGCCGTCTACAGTAATTGCTTCCATGATTACACAAGCAATTTTATTTTTATATTTCTTGAAGATTTTTTCTAAACTTTTTAAATCATTATAATTAAAAGAATGAGCAAGTTGATTATTAAATTTTGGTATTCCAGAATTAAGATCAGTTGTTCCAATAAACCAATCATGCCATCCGTGATATCCACAAAATGCAATATGATCTCTTTTTGTAATTGCTCTTGATAACCTTACAGCAATTGAGGTGGCATCGGCTCCATTTTTTCCAAATCTTGCACCTTCTGCATCTGGAATATGTTTGACTAATAATTCAGCAACATCTATTTCTAATTTGTTACTAACACTAAAAGTAGATCCAAGACTTAATTGTTTTTTTATCGCATTGTTCACATCTGGGTCTGCGTATCCTAATATGAGTGGTTGATTAGCCATTACATAATCTATAAATTTATTTCCATCCACATCCCACACTTCACAACCTTTACCTTTTGCTAAAAATTTAGGAGATACTCCATCACTAAAAGCCTTAACCCCTTTACTGTATGTTTGTGATCCGTATGGAATTATTTTTTTAGCTTTTTTAAAAAGCTTATTTGATATTTTTAAGTTTAATTTTTTTACCATAAAATTTTTACATTCTTTATTCTATTTAAAATTAAAAATCTATAATTAACTTCTTAAAATGAAAAATCAAAATAAAGATGGTGATAAACCGCCATCAAAATTTATAGTAATACCATTTAAATATTTAATTCTATTTTGAATTATTGATTTTATGAATAAACCAATCTCTTCAGGTTTTGCGGCGTATCCAAATGGTAAGTTTTTTTCAAAAATTTTCATATTTTTTACTAATCTAGATAATCTTTTTGTCTTAATCGGTCCTGGCGCAATATTTATACATGAAATTTTATGTTTTGATTGAATTTTGCTGTATGTTTTTAAAACGCTAGATAGAGCAACTCTAAAAGAGTTTGATAAAATTAATTTATCTTCAGGATTTTTAATTGTATGAGAAGAAATTAAAAACACGTATCCATTTTTATTGACTTTTATATTTTGCAAGATCAGTGCAAAGCTTAGAAATAATTGATTATAATATTTGTTCCACATTTTTTCATCTATATCAAAAAAATTCATTGGTGGGGGTCCACCAGTATTTAATATTAGAATATCAAAATTATTATTTTGTTTAATAAACTTTTTTACAGTAGATATTTTCGAAGTATCTAATTCTTTACTAGATGGTGATATTATTTTAAACTTAAGTTCTTTTAATTTTTGACTTATTGACTTGCCAATACCCTTGCTACCCCCAATAATTAATGCTTTCATTTATTTGTAATCCAAAGTTTTTTTAGGTTTTTTTTTATTTAATTTTCCAATAATTTTTGGATATATTTTCATAATAGATGTTATCCTATCCAAATCTTTAATTGGTAAAGCATGTTTTTCATCTCTGTGGATTTTAAATTTTGAACCTTTAACATAAAATAAAATCGAAGCTGGATTATAGCATAAAGACAATAATAAAACTTCCCACTTTTCTGAATGTAATCCAAAAGCTATTGGAAGATTTGTAATTTTTTTTAAATATTCAATTGAATTAAGATTTGCTGAAGCTACATCATTACTGAGAGTAGTATGAATAATTTCGTATTCTTTTTTAGTTTTTTTTATTTTTTTCAATAGTTTTTTTATATCTTTTTCATCACTTAAACCCGTTGAAAAATAAATTTTTTTAATTTTACTATTTAATAATTTATTTACCAAATAGTCATTATTGATATCGTTATTAATAACTTTTATAAAATCAACTCCCATATTTTCAAAAAATTCAATTTTTTGAGGATCACATAAAGCGATTCCAAATTTTTTTCTTGATATTTTGACTTTATTTTTTGCATTATAATAAAAACTGTCTTTAAGAATTAATTTTTTTCTAAGACCAGAATAAAAATTTTTCTCTCTGATTTGAAAAGTTATTGCATCTATATTTTTATTTTTTGTTAGTGAGTTTAGCAAATATTTTGCATATTGCTCGTTACCCATATGGTTTTGTCCAATTTCAGCAATTAATTTACTCATTGTTCGGTTTTTTATATTACTTTAATATATCCAGTTGGTGAGTCAGTATTTTCCAACGTTTCCACTTTATATTTTTTTTCTTTTATAAATTCATCAACAGCTTGAGTTTCTCCCCAGCCTCTAGAAGCATATTCATCTAAAATAATTATACCGCCTCTACTTATTTTTGGATAAAAATATTTTAAAGCTGATTTTGTTCCTTTGTAAGTGTCCAAATCTAAATGTAATAAAGAAATCTTAAAACCATAATTTTTATCTACGTATTTTTTAGCTGTTTTTGACACATCACCTTTAATTAACTCAAATTTATTTTCTTTTGAAATTTTTGACGCTAACACTTTGAGCTTATTTGGATCCAATCCCTTAAAGTCGCTTTTTTTAACATATTTTTTTGCACTTTTTTTTTCAATTTTGTTTAAGCTGTTAGGAAAACCACTAAACATATCAAAGCCAATAACTTTTTTATTCGAATTGGGCGAATAAATTTTGAGACATTTAAGCCAAAACATAAAACTTATACCTTTGAATACACCACATTCAACAATGTCTCCTGGCACTTTTATTGTTTCTTTAAATAACTCATACCTAGCTATTATTTTTCTTAGTCTAGATATATCTTCGCTTAATAACAGTTTGTTGTAACTATTCCATATTTCAATTTCATTTTTCATTTGATATGTGCTCTTAATTTTTTTGCAATTAATTTTTCACTATCTAAATAAATCTTTTTTCCTTTACCTAATGCTTTTTCTATTTTTCTAACTTGTTCTACTAAAGATTTTAATCCATTTGGTTCAATCGATGCTGATTGATCTGAACCATACATGGTTCTGTCTAAAGTTATATGTCTTTCCAAAGAAGAAATCCCTAAAGCAGCAGCACCTATTGAAATAGTTAAACCACTTTCGTGACCACTGTAACCTACATTACATTTGTATTTCTTTTTTAAAGTATTTATCATATTTAAATTTGCAGTGTCATCAATCAATGGATAGGTTGATACACAGTGCATAAGTTCAAAAGAGCATTTCTTTTTTTTGAAAATTTTTACAGCATTATCTATCATTTTGACTGTGGACATACCCGTTGATATAAAAGTATGTTTTTTTTCATTAGCTACAAATTTTAAAAACTTATGATCTGTAATCATAGCCGAAGCTATCTTGTTATACTTAAGCTTAAATTGTTTTAAAAATTTTTGACTATCGACATCCCATGCTGAGGCAAACCATAAAATATTTTTTTTCTTACAGTAATTATCAATAATTTTATATTCTTTCTTTCCAAACTCTAATCCCATTTTTTGTTGATATGTTGTAGTGCCCCAAGGACTTTCTCTTAAAGAATTTAACTGGTCCTTAGAGTAAACTTTATTTATTGTTCTTTTTTGAAACTTAACAGCATTACAGCCTGCATTTACAGCAGTATCAATTAATTTTTTACAAAGGTTTAAGTCACCATTGTGATTTATACCTATTTCTGCAATGACAAATATACTCATGTTAAATTTTTTCTAATTTTTAAATAATTTATATAGTCTTGTTTTGTGTCGATCTCAAGAAAGTTGTTATCTTCATCCATTACTACAGGCGTCGTATTTTGATTAATTAATTCTGAATTAAGTTTTTTAAGCTCATTTACTCTAAAAGCACATAAATAGTGATGATGTTCATACATTTTAGGTTTATCTTGACGCCTAAAAACATCGTTTTTAATAAATCTTTTTAACTTTTTTTTGATTATCCAACAATCAAATGGGTGAGTTAAAACTTTTCTAAAACTAATGAGACTTAAAAAATTCTTTCTTTTTGTTAACCTATGAGCATTTTTAAAGTCATTAATTCTCTTGATAGGCAGAGTTAAATATATGAGCCAAATTACTATATTTTTTTCTAAATTTTTTTTTTTTAACAACCTCCTCTATCAGAGATTTAATTGATGAATTGTCAGCAGCATTTTTTTTTGATCGTTTGTAAAATATAAAATTATTTTTTTTTGTTTTTTTTTCAATATGATTATCATCAGATGCAACAATAATTTGATCAAAAAAAGAAATTTTCTTTAAAAATTTTGCTGTATTTTCAAATAATTTACGATTTTTATTTTTCAAACCTTTGCTATTTTTCCTTGCTGGTATAATTACAACATGCTTTAGGTTTTTATTCATTTAATTATCTTTTTATTTCAATTGTTTGATCACAAAATTTTAAAATATCAGAATTATGGGAAATTATTATAATTGTTTTTGATGTCTTTAAATTTAAAATATTTTCAATTACTAATTTTTCAGTATTTCTATCTAATGCATTTGTAGCCTCATCTAAAATTAAAATTTCTCTCTCTTGATACAGTGCTCTTGCCAAAGCTAAACGTTGGGCTTGTCCGCCAGATAAAAGTTTACCAGTTGATCCAACAACTGTATTTATACCATTAGGTAAAGAATTAATTACCTCATCTAATTGACTTAATTTTGTTGCTTTTGAGATTTTTTTATAATCAGGTTTATTTTTTTCCTCACTAAAGATTATATTTTCTAAAATTGTATCATCAAGGATATAAAAATTTTGTGGCACATATGAAATTTTATCTTTTAAATTATTTTCTGTTATGTTTGATTCTTTTCCATCTATTAAAATTTTTCCCGAGTCGGGCTGCAACAAGCCCATTATAAGTTTAATTATTGTGCTTTTTCCAGAGCCGGTTTCACCTTTAATTCCAATTAAAGTATTTTTTGAAATTTTAAGATTTATATTATTTAATGTTTTTTCACGATTAGGGTAATTAAAGTTCACATTTTGAAATTCAATTGACCTATTAAAATTAGATATTGAATTTTTAAATTTCTGATTATCAGAATTTAATTTAGATTTCTCAAATTCATTTGCCAATTTTTCAATTGATATTCTTCCATTTATTAATGCCATTTTTTGTTGTAAAAAAGAATTAAATGCCGGGTATGATCTTAGTGCAGCGAAAAAGTACAAAGCAATAATTGAGATAATTGCCTCAATATTAAATCCCAATCTTACGCATACAACAATAGTGAAACAAACTAATGAGACTATAAAAATTTCAATAAAAATTTTAGGAATTTTATTTACCACATCTAAAAACATTTTAGATTGAAATTCTTTTTTAATTGAGTCAATAAATTTTTTTATTATAAAGTTTTCTCTATTATATATTTTTACTTCTATTATGGCGTTAAGAATTTGGTGTATGATTTTACTTTTGTGTCCTCTTTCATAAAAAGCTATTTCTGATTTTTGTCTCATTTTTTTTCCAAAAAATTTTATATAAATAATGCCTAATAATAAAAAAAGCGCAAATATTGTTGTTGTGACTTTTAAATTAGCAAATAATAATAAAGAAAAAATCAATATTAATTGAATGGATTCTTTTATTATAATCAAAAATGATTTCATATGTCCTACAGTGGTATTAACTTCTGAAGATATGTTTCTTCCCAAAATTATAGGATTGTTAATAGAGTGAAATAAATAGTTTTTATTAATATAAATTTTAAACAGTTGTGAGCTAATACTAACTTTAAAATCACGAGTTAATTTGGCGTCAAAAAATCCAAAAAAAAATAAAATGATTGATTTTAATATAAAAAAAATAACGATCCCAACACATAAAAACATTATCAAGTTATCTTTATTGAAAAGATTTATAATAATATTTTGTATGTTCTCATTGAAATCAAATTTATTTATCAATATATTTTTATCAATCAAAACAGAAAAAAAAGCTGGCAGAATTCCTACGCCTATAGTTTCTAAGATTCCAATTAAAATTGAAAAAATAAAATAGATATATAAATAAACATATTCTTTTTTAGTTAAAATTTTATTTAAATATTGAAAATTTTCTTTAAGCATTAATATTAAACTTATTAAAATTAAATAAATCTAGATTTAATTTTACTGAATTCTTGTTTTGTTATTTCTAAATAATATACATCTTTAAATTTGTTTTTTTTTCTAAAATGTCCTTTGAAATATCCACTAATTCTCATACCAAATTCAAGGTTACTAGCTAATGATCTATGATTATCAGCATAACATGGAGAAAATATTTTGTTCAATTTGAGTTTTTGGAATGCTACTTCGCAAATTTTATACAGCATTAATTGCCCATAATCTTTGCCCCTATATTTTTTATTTCCTAATAAACGCCCATAACCACAAAACTTGTTTTCATAATCTACGTCAGATAGTCTAATATTTCCAATATATTCTCTATTAGAACTTAATCTAACAGCAAACATTAAGTCACCTCTTTTTTTTAAATCCTTAAGATATTTTAATAATTGTTTTCTGTTATATTTGTAAGGAGGTCTATTAAGCACTTGCACATTACCATTGTCATTGACCCATTCAAGCCAGCCTTGATCAATATGTTTAGATGTGATTTTTTCTAAATAGAGTAATTTGTGTTTTAGATTGTACATTTATTGAATTCATATATAAATTTTCTGAACTTTCAAATGAATAAATACGATTTAGCATTTAAAACTAAATATATTGAATTATCAAGAGGCTTTTTTTCATTACCCTTAATATCAGTTTTTACGAGGTTATTAGATAAAGAAAATTTATTATCTAAAAAATTTTTTTCAAAAAAAAAATTAGAGAAAATTTTTGATAAGAAAATTTTAGAAATATTATTAAAATATTTAGAAAGTATAGGTATTTTAAAAAAAATTAATAATACCAATTATAGAATTACAGACATGGGAAATTTTGTATTTAGTAGACATGGGGCAATGAATATAATCTATTCTTATAAAGATATAGCAATTAATACTGAAAAAATTTTGTTAGGAAAAAAAAAATCTATTTATTGTGATAGGATAGAAAATGTTTTTGGAAGTGGAAAATCTCATAAAAAAAAATTTTTTTTAAATTGTTTTAAAATTTTAAAAGAAAATAAGATAAAAAAAATAATAGATTTAGGATTAGGTGATGGAAAATTTATCAAATATCTTAAGAATCAAAATTTAAATTTAGATTTCGTTGGTATCGATTTATCAAATTTAGTAATTAAAAAATTAAAATTACTTAATAAGAATAAAATGAATTATATTCAAGAAGATATTTTCAAAATAAATAAATGGGCGAAAAAGATCCGGAATGAAAATTTTAAAAGAAGTGATGATTTAGTTATAAATTTTATGTTCACATTTCACGAACATGCTTTCAAAAATGATACCGAAATTAAAAATTATTTAAATAAAATTAATTATTATTATCCAAAAGCAAAAATATTAGTTACAGAAGTTTTTGATATTCATCCTAAAAATTTGACAAAAGTAAGCAGCTCATCAATACTTCCAGAATTTATTTTATTCCATAAGCTATCTAAACAAAAACTTTTTTTTCATAAACAATTTAAACATGTTGTTAAGAATTCAAAATACAAAATCGTTAAAGAAATAAAATATTCTAAAATGAAATTACGATCATCATCATCCCCAACTTATTCGACTTTCATGCTTAGTCCTAAATGAAAAAAAAATTACTTATCTGTATTCAAAATAGCTATGTGTTAAGCCAATACGAAAATCATTTTAAAGAACTTAGTGATAAATTTGATATAACTTTAATTATAAGTAATTATTTGGTTGATAGTGATAAAAAAGAAAAACTTAAAAAATTTGCAAACAGTGTTTTAATAGATAAATTTTTTATAATTCCTTTTTATTCTAATGGGTTGAGTAGAAATATATTTGATGTAATCAACACTCATATATTCCTTAAAAATTTGAAAAAAAAAATTAATTTTCATGACTTTTCTTCTTGCATTTCCGATGGGAAATTTTTTCTTTGGCATAGGGTTATATTAGAAACTTTTTTAAACGAGTCTTGTATCCAAATAGGAATTGCTCATTCACTAATTACTATGCCAGTTGAAAAATTTGATGAACTCATAAATGGTAAAGATATTTATAGTTTAGTTAAGTCAATGCATAAATTAAGAGAGGTTAAAAAAAAAGAAAAAAAAAGAAATAATTTTTTAGCCAAATTAAATAACGTAAAAAAAAGATTTTTGGATCTAATGATTGATAGACGGATTCTATCTTATTTATTTTATAAAAAAAATTTTGATTATAATCATTTAGACTTTAATTTAAGTAGCGAAACTGAAAAATTTGATTTTAAGATAACTTTTTTTTACAGCACATTTTATTTTTGGAACAAATGGTATAACAATGGGAAAGTTTACATTTGTAGTAATTCTTCAAAATGTGTTTGTAAAGAAAAAGATAAAAACAAAATACTGTTTTTAAGTTCAGGAAAAATTTTTGTAAAACCATTCAATGATACAGATAATACTCACCAAAAAATGTATGATACTATAAATAATGTTAGCTCCTTTCTGACAAAAATTAAAGATGAAAATCCTTCAGTTAATATTTTAGAAATTAAACATCATCCTAGATCATTAGAAGAAAATAAAAAATTTTTTGAAATTAAACTTAAAGAAAAAATGGGTGAAAGATTCACAATAAATAATTTGGTAAATACAGAAACAATTACAAAAATAGCTTGCAACTACAAATTTGCATTTGGTCCAGTTACGACTGCTTTGAAATTTTTAGAAAGCTGCAAAAATATAAAATTATATTGTCTTAAGTCATTGAGCAAAGACAAATATGGAGACAAATATTTTTTAAAATTAATTAATGAGAAAATCATATTTTTTGATGATGAAAAACAAATTGAGGATCAGAATTTAAAAAAATACCAAAATTTAATTGTTAAAAAGGACAGAGATAATTTTTGTTCTCTTATATATAAATTATCTAAATAATTGACTTGTTAAATGAAAAAAAAAATTACAAAAATAATATGGCTTACAGGTTTGTCTGGATCAGGTAAATCAACAATTTCGAATTATTTATCTAAATTATTAAAAAAAAAAATTTTAAAGTGCTTAAGGTAGATGGTGATATTTTTAGAAAAAAATCTAGAAATAAAAAAAAATTTACTGTTAAAAATATAATTAAAAATAATTTAAAAATTATTGATTATTTGGAAAAAAAAATTACCAAATATGATTTTATTTTAGTATCAGTTATTTCACCTATAAAAAAAACAAGAAATTTAGCAAAAAATATATTTAAGAAAAATTATTTTGAAGTAAATGTTCACTGTAGTTTTAAAACATTGGTAAAAAGAGATACAAAAGGATTGTATAAAAAAGCAATAGAAAAAAAAATTGATAATTTAATTGGATTTAGATCAAAAATTAAGTATCAAAAATCTAACTATAAAGTAATAAAAATTAATACTGACAAACTATCAATTTATAAAAGTGCACAAAAAATATTTAATTTAATAAAAATTAAATAATAGATAGTCTAATTAAGCTTTATAATCTTACTAAAATCACAACAATATTAAACATAGACAAGAAATTATAATTAAAATTTCAATTAATATTTTAAATTTTTCTTCATTAATATATCTAATAATATAATTGCCAATAAAAATACTCAAAGGAAGGAAAATTAATATAATTTTTAAAATCGAGTATTCTACGCTAAACGTAAAAAAAATATTAAAAATGATAAATTGAAACAATGCTAAAAAAAAATAAAAAAAAGTTATCCCATATCTTGTATTATTTTTTTTTAAGTGCGAAGACATGAATAATGACAACAATGTTCCACCAGAATTTGTAAGTCCATGAATTATTCCTATCATAAATAAGAAAATTACTTGAATTTTATTACTAATTTTTAAAATAAATTTTTTAAGCTTAATTAGTAAAATAGAAAAAATAATAACAGTCGCCACTAAATATCGAAAATTAATAACTTCTTTATACATTTCCAAAAAAAAGAAACCTATAAAAATTGATGGTAAACAAATAAAAAAAAATGAATATTTGGTATTTGAGTTTAACTTCATTTCAAGTTTCTTTTTGTTAATTTTAAAAAAAATTAAATTGATAAAACTTGTTAATACAGAAACTGGAAGTAACAAAGATAAAATATCAACTATATCATAGTGCAATATTAATAAAAAAGGTGTTCCTATGACAAGGATTCCAACTCCAATAATTGATTGAAGAATTGCTAAGAGTAATAATGCTGATGAAATAACATAAACTTCTTCCATAAAAATGTTTACTACTATACTTTTTAAACTTTTCAAATATAAAGAGTTAAAAATTTATTGAAAAAAACTGTCTAATGAAAAAAACAAGAATCATCTGTACTATAGGCCCATCCTCATCATCTTCAACAATATTAAAAAAACTTAAAAAAGAGGGTGTAAATATTTTTAGGATAAACATGTCTCACACTAAATTATCAAAATTACCCAATGTTCTTAAAAGTTTACAAAAAAATGTTGGTAAAGATAACATATGCATTGATACAGAGGGCGCTCAATTAAGAACAACTTTGGTGAAAAAAAAAATTTTAATTAAAAAAAATAAAATTATCAAAATTTTTAATGGTAATCATTTATCAAATAATCATAATTTATATCTTTATCCAAAATTTAATATTTTATCTACTCCCAATAATACAAAAATCTTTGTAGGTTTTGATGGTATTATTTTAAAAATTATTAAGAAAGATTTAAAAAAAAAATGTCTTATAGCAAAAGTTTTAAATCCTGGTTACTTAGATTCTAACAAAGGTGTTCATATTGATAAAAAAATTAAACTTGATTGTTTAACTAAAAAAGACCTTTCAGCAATTGAATTTGCAAAAAATCAAGGGATTAAAAAATTTGCAATGTCTTTCGTTAATAGTGGTAAAGACATTGTTTTAATAAGAAAAATAATTGGTTATAAAAGTTTTTTAATTTCTAAAATCGAAACTTTAAATGCTATAAAAAATTTTAAACAAATTTCAAAATTATCAGATGCTGTTTTAATTGATAGAGGAGACTTGTCTAGAGAGGTCCCAATAGAAAAGATACCTCTTGCACAAGAAAATATTATTAAGATGTCCAAGAAAAATAAAATACCTGTTTATGTTGCCACTAACTTGCTGGAAACCATGATAAAGGACTCCTTACCAACTAGAGCGGAAAGCCATGATATCTATTCTACTTTAAAACAAGGTTCTTCAGGTCTAGTTTTGGCGGCTGAAACTGCAATAGGCATGAATCCAATTGAGTGTGTTATATTTTTAAAAAAATGCATTAAAGCTTTTAGTTTTAAGAAAATTTAATTATCAAATTTTATGTATATTGCAAATTAGATTGTGTTAAAATAATAAATGATATAATTGATATTAATAAAAATATCTCATATGAACTATAAAGAAATATTGTCTGATCTTAATCTTTTAAAGAAATATGATGTTTATGCATTTGATTATATTGAATATCCTCATAAAAGTTTTTGGAACAAAGAAATTAAAGAAACAGATATAGAAGATGGAATTTTAAAACTTTGTGATAATCAAGAAAATACAATGTTTTATGTTCATATTCCTTTTTGTGAGCAATTGTGCATGTTTTGTATTTGTCATAAACAAATAACTAGTGATTATAGCAAGGCTGTAGATTACCTAAAAAACTCTTTATTACTAGAAATAGATTTAATGGCAAAAATTATAAATAAATCAAAAAATAAAAAACTAAATATTAAAGAAATTTACTTTGGAGGTGGCTCTCCGACATACTTAAGAGAAGAAGAATTTATTCAACTAAAAAATAAATTAAAATCAATAATTGATTTTGATAATTTAAATCAATTTTCTTTTGAAATAGATCCTAGAAGGGTAGATGAAAACAGACTATTATTTTATGCTGACCAGGGTGTAGATAAACTTTCTTTTGGTATACAAGATTTTGATGAGAAAGTTCAAAAAAACATAAATAGAGTTCAACCAGTCAGCCTAATGGAAAATTTATTAACAAGCAAAGTAAGAGAAAAATTTAGAAGCATTAACTTTGATTTACTTATTGGTTTACCTGGCCAAACAAAGGAAAGTATATCAACTACAATTGATAGCGTTATAAAATTAAAACCTGATAGGATTTCATTAACTTATCTTACTTACAAACCAGATTTTCATCCATATCAAAGACATATGATGATGAATGAATTATTGCCAGACTTTTATAGAAGAAAAGAAATTTTTGTAGAGGCTTTAGATAAATTAATGTCCAGCAGATATGTTAGAACAGGATTTGAGCATTTTGCGCTGCCTAAAGATGATGTTTCCAAATCCATAGAAAATAGAAAAGCATATTATAACTCATTCGGAGCTACTACTGGAGAATGTAGAAGCATATTGGCAATTGGTAGAAGCAGTTATAGTACTTTTGGAGATGGTCTGTATTACCAAAATTTATATGATCAAAAAGAATACCAGGATAAACTTCAAAATGGTAAAATACCAATAGAAAGAGGCTGGGTAATGAAAAAGGATGATTTGATAAGAAGAGAAATAATAAAAGATATAAGAACCTATTTTGATTTAGATTTTAATAAGATTTTTGAAAAATATCAAATCGATCATGAATACTTTAAAAAAGAGTTTAAATTATTAAAAGAATTTGAAAAAGATAAGCTTTTAACATTTAATGATAAACATCTTTTAAGATTAAATGAAAAAGGCAAACATTTTTCTAATTTAATTGGTAGTGTATTTGATAATTTTATCGACAAACCAAGATTAAACTCAGAAATACGCCCATCTTAATAAATATTTGAGATCTTAAATGTACTTTTTTAATTTATGAAAAATTTTTTTTCAAAAATTTATTATTCTTTTCGTTATAAATTAAGGTCATTTAATCCATTTCTAATAGCGACTATGGGAAGATCTGGCACTTGGTATAACAGAGAATTTTTCTTTTTTTACAATAAAATTTTATCTGGAGAAGATCCTCAAAAAATTATTGAAAATATGATCAAAGATAAAACAAAAATAAAATATTTAATTAATCTTAACGAAAAAAAATTAGGATATAATTCAGTTTTCATTCAACACTTTTTATGCCCAGGTTTTATCGATTTTTTTAAAGGACCTTCAAAAAAAAATTGGGATGAGTTAATTTTTTACTCAAAACATATTCCTGCAAAATTTACAAAAGTTATGTTGGATAACAATGTAGACAAAAAAGTAAATCCGTATAAAAACCCCAATTCAAAGGTTATTTATTATTATAGAAATCCACTAGACCAAGCGGTTGCATACTTTAAAACTATCCAAACTCATATAGATGAAGAGTTAAAATATTATTATAATTCTAAAACCAAAAAAAAAGAGCTTTTGACAGATGTTCATGATTTTATAAGAAAAGTAGGAATGGATATGTATATAAAACATTATTTATCATTTAAACTAACTCAACAAATTTATCCAAAAAATGTTTTAATGTTAACTTATGAAAATATGGTAAAAAATCCTGAGAATAATTTTTCAGAGGTTTTAGATTTTATAGGTCACAAAATAAATAAAGATGCATTTAATGAGGCAATAAAATTATCAAGCAAAGAGTCAATTATAAAACTTGAAAACGCATACGGTGAATCTATAAGTCAAGCATATAAATATAAATCAGATAGACAATTAAGGGATGCAAAGATAGGCAAATGGAAAAATCAATTAAATGAAGAGGATATAAAATACATTAAACAACGATTTAATGAATATGAAATAGACTTTAACTCTTTTATTTTAGAATAATATGAAAAAAATACTAACCCTGGTAATGAATATTGCAAATGATAATTATTACGATGATTTACTGTATAGAGTTCAAAAAGCTTTGGACCATAATTTATATTTTTTAAATAAGCTTAAAGATAAAAGTAAAATAGAGATAATATACGTAGATTGGGGTAGTAAAAAGCCAATTTCTGATTATTTATTTGTAAACAAAAAATTCTCTAATCAAGTTAAATTCATTAATGTTAATGAAAAAATTGCAAAGAAACTTTCTAAAGGATATCCTAATTTTTTTAATCATGATATCTCATATAATATAGGTTATCTAAGATCTAGGGGAAAACATATTTTTCAAACAGCTAGTGATCAATTTTTTACAACATTTGGTTGGCAAAATTTGATTCAATTTTTAGAGAAAAAAGAAATAATTAAAAATGCAGCTTTGTTAGTACCAAGGAAAATTATTGATATGAAACTTTATCAATTAAATTTAAGCTCAGAAGAATACGATAATATATTATTTAAGCTTAACTCGACCAACTATAAATATAAAAGCCATACTTTTTATAATGGTGGTGGCGTTTCAACACTTCTAACAAAAGATAATTTTTTTAAATTAAAAGGATACAATGAAAAAATGAAACCAGGGACATCCTCAGATGGAGAGCTTGCAATGAGGTACGATTTACTTGGTCTGGATAAATTAAATTCTGATAACTTTGGTATTTTTATGTATAAATTTCCACCTCTAGCAGGATCGTTAAGAAATAAATTGGTTTATTCAAATATGCTAAGAAAATCTGCTAATTTACCTAAATCTTATTCAGCAAATGATAAAAATTGGGGTTTAAAAAATTTATATTTCAGTAAGAAGTCTTCAAAAAAAACATCCAATAATTTTGATAATTCTAAAAAATATGAACATTTAATTCCGAAATTTCAAGACTCAAATGGAAGTATTTACAAAAAATTGATTCAATCAAAAAATTTTTATTTTAATAGTTTTAGTTCTTTAAAAAATATTACGTTAATTTTAAATATTATTTCTAAATATAAAATTTATTCTTTCTTTGAGTTTGGTTTTAAAAGTCCAATTATCACTGATATTGTTGGTAATAATTTTAAATTTTTAAATATTATAAATCTTGATTATCATAAAAAAAACAATGAAAAAGGATATCTAAATAGAACTACTAAAATAGTTAATATATTTAATTCCTCTAGATATGGTACATACAAAACTCTTTTTCCAAAAAAGAAAAGTGAATTGCATTTAATTTTCAATAAATATTTAAAAATAAAACAACCAAGTTTTTTAACAATAAATTATGAAAACGATTTATTTTGTGAAAAATTTGTTCACGAAATTTTGAAAAAAAATCAGTTCAATTCAAGTTTTAAGTTCATACTTATTTTAAATTACAATAGAAATAATGAGTATTTTGAAAAAAATTTTAAAGATAAATATAACGTTCATATCCTTAATAGGAACAACTTGTTATTAATGGATAAAAATATGAAAGGAACAGTTTTTTCAATAAAAGGATATACATCTATTAATCAAATTATGCCCTATATGTTGTATCTTTTTCATAAATCTTTGAGTTTTACCTACCATTTTGTAAGATCATTTATTTATGGATTTATCAAATAAACTTTATAAATATGTTTTATGAAAAAATTTAAGTGTACAAATTATCAAAGGAATTTTTATAATAAAAATGGGTATTTAGTCGTAAAATCTGTACTCAGTAAAAGGGAATGCAAATCTTATATTAAAGAGGCTCATAAAATTTGTAAATTAGAAACAGTAACTTCTAACCTATATAGAAAATCAAAAAAGTTTTTAAATTTATTAACTGATAAACGCATATTGTCAGTTGCTGATACCTTATTAAAATGGAGAGTGGCTCCGATTGGAGATTTATTCTTTTTTGCAAAGTCTAAAAGCGACAAGGAGGCTGGCTCAGTGCCTCACCAAGATAATTATGCACAAAGAGCTGAATATGGGGCTTATATGGCAATCGCGGTTTATTTTGATGAAGCTACATTGGACAATGGGGCTCTACGTGTATATCCGGGTACTCATAAATTAGGTAAAGTTAAGTCCAATCCAAAACCAAATTGGGTTTATGATAAAAAGGGAAAAATTATTAAAGCTAATGCAATAGGAAATAATTGTGTCATACCAAAAAAATTCAAAAATAAGGAAAAAATTGTTGAGTTAGAAGTTGGGGATATACTGTTATTTCATGGACATTTAATTCATCATGCTTACAAAAATATGTCAGAGACAAGAAAATACAGAAGAGCAATTTATTTAAAATATATAAAAAATGGATATGCCTTTTGGCCAGGTTGGACAGAGAAAAGAGAATTAATAAATCGAAAAGATATAAATCTGTCTATTGTGAGATAAACAAAACTATTTATTATTCTTTCTTCTTTCGTTAATTAAAAGTTTTTTCAAAGAATTTTTGACTGATATTTTTGGTTTCCAGTTTGTATGACTTCGAAATTTTGAACTTGAGGGTATTTGTATATTTATATCTCTTACTCTTATCAACTTTTTATTTTCTTTAGTATATATTTTTCTATCAGAGAAATTGACTAGATAATCTAAAGCTTTTCTAACACTAATAGATTTATTTCCACCAATATTATAAATCTCTCCAATTTTACCTCTTTTTGCTGTCAACCAATATGCTTCCATTGCATCATCAATATCAATTATGCTTCTTAGACTTTTTAAGTTTCCATGCAACAATACTTTTCTTTTATTATTTTCAATCTCTACAATTTGTTTGGCAAAAGAAGATTGAAATAAATTATATCTTCTTCCATTTGTGTAAGAAAACATTCTTGTAATTATGATTTTTAATTTGTATGATTTTTGGTAAACTTGACTTAAAAGATCCTGAAAGCTTTTTGATACCGCATAAGGACTTAATGGAGCCATTAGTTGATTTTCTTTAATAGGCTGTTCTTTTTTTTTTACATTTCCGTAAACTTCAGAACTACTACACAATACTATTAATGGTTTGATATTTAATTTCCTAACAGCCTCAAGAAGGTTCAAAGTTATTTTATTATTATTATTAATAACTTTGATTGGAGAAAAAAAAGATTTTCTTACGTCAGCATATGATGCAATATGAAATATTAATTCTGGTTTTGTTTTATTTAAATATTTTTTTGTTAAATTAAAATTGAGCAAATTTAAATTAGAAATATTTGATATTTTTTTTAAACTTTTATCAATATTTGAAATTTTTTTTCTAGTTGTACCAAATATTTTTATCTTTTTATTTCTTTTTTTAATATGTTCAGCCAAATAGCTTCCACCAGAGCCTGTAATTCCTGTAATTAAACAATTTTTGAAATTTCTATTTTTCATTATTCAAATACCATTGTATTGTTTGAAATAATCCATCTTTTAATTTTTTTCTTTTGAAATTTTTCAATAATTTATCAAATTTTGAATTATCTAATACTCTATATTTTGCAGATGATTTTGATTTGTTAACAAATTTAATTTTCTTTTTAATTTTAATAATTTCAACTATTTTTTTGGATAATTGTCTGATTGTTGTAGGACGCCCGGAGCTAAAATTAATTATGCCTTTAAATTTATTTAAGCTTAAAAGTATACAGGCACGTGCCAAATCTTCTGCAAAGACAAAATCTCTTATAACATTTGGATCTCCAAGAACATTTAAATATTTTTTTTTGGAAAGGGCCTTTTTAATCAATGCAGGTATAACGTGAGAAGTGTTCAAATCAAAATTATCGAAAGGACCATAAATGCTCGTAGTTCTAATTATTTTTATATTCATATTAAATTTTTTTAAATAATACATAAATATATTTTCAAGATATCTATAAGCTGAGCCTACACCTAAATAAATTTTATATGGCTCAATGTTTAAATTAATTTCTTTTTCTTTGATGGGTTTATTTAATGGTTGATAAACTGTTGAACTACTTACCCAAACAATATTTTTTACTTTATTTACTCTACATGCCTCAAGAAGGTTTATTCGTATTGTCAAGTTCTTTAAGTTTTGTTCAAAAAAATTTTTCTCTAAATTGAGAATGCCACTACCTTTGACAGCAACAATGAACACTATATCCTTTTTTTTTGTTGCTTTTAAACAGTCTTTAAATTTAAGGAAATCAAACTTTTTGTAATATTTTTTATTAATGAAACGTTTTGAATTAAAAGAGCTTTCAAAATTTGCATTTGCATTAATCAATAATTTTGTAATATTTGAGCCCAACAGCCCCGAACCTCCAGCAACCAAAATTTTTTTATTTTTAAAATCTATATTTTTTTTCATATTTTTATTAATTTTTTGTCCTGTAATAATTTTAATGCAATAATAACTGATGCTGTTCTAAGCAATTTAATTTCCTTAAAATCTTTTACTACTGTTTTTAGGTATTCTCCATTTTTATTGTTGCCAGTTTTTAATGACTTAAATCTATTCATATCAATATTATTTGCTTTATAAACAAATGCAAAAAATTTTGCTCTAGCAAAATTATTTCCTGGCATAAGAAAAATTTTACCTTTGTGTAATTCAATTAAATCTTTGATTTTAATATCTATATTCAATTCTTCTTTTACCTCATTCATAGCAGTTGTTTTGAATCTATTATTACTTACTCCACCAGAAACAAATTCTAAATTATATTTTCCAATTGGTACTCTAAATTGTTTTACCATTATAGTTTTAATTTTTTTATTTAATTTTATTAATGGAATTACTACCACGCTATCGCCTTCAAGATGAATGGCTCTTGAAATAATTTTATTTTTGAAAGTTATTTTTGTATCTAAAAGTGAAGTTGCAAATTCATTTTTATCTCTATTAATTTCACCAATCTTTTTGATATGATGAAACTTAACTTTTTTCTTTTTAATTGTTTTATACCACTCCTCAAAATTAATTTTATTAATTTTACTTTTGAATTTATAGCTCACTATTTAGCAAAGTAATCGAATCTTGAATTTAGTCTTTTTTTATTTTTTAAATACCAATCAATTGTGTACATCAAACCTTTTGATAAATTAATCTTATTTTTTATATTATATTTTCTAGCAAGTTTTACATTTAAAACTCTTTTTCTATCTCCAACTTTTCCTCCACTTTTTTTTGATTTTTCAAAAATAACTTTTGGTTTAAATTTTATTTTGCTGCAATTAACAATCTCACTAACAAGTTTTTTAATTGTTGTACCTTTTCCACTACCAACATTAATTGGAACTTGAATATTATTATTTATTACTTTGATTATTGCATCAGCTACATCTTCTGAATATATAAAATCTCTTATAGCTTTTCCATCACCCCAAACTTTAAGTGGATTTTCCCCCTCAACAACTCTTCTAATTATTGAAGCAACGACCATAGAATTTTTTGGGTTAAAATTTGCATAAGGACCATAAATATTTGCTGGTCTAATTACATGAAGGCCTTTAAATTTAAATTCTTTTTTGTAAGCTTCAATTTGTAATTCGCCCATCCTTTTTGCCCATCCAGCATACTTGTCATTTATAGATGGAAAGTGATTCCACATATCATTTTCTTTCATCGAGGATTCTTCTCCATAAACTCCGTACGTACTTGTATATAAATATCTACTCACTCTATTTTTTTGTGCTGCATACAATAAATTAACAGCACAATATAAGTTTGACATCATGAAACTTCCAGGGTTTGAATAATTAATTTTTGGCGAGCCTGTTACGCCTAAAAGATTAATTACACAGTCCATTTTTTTTGTAACTCTAAGACAATTATTTATATTTATTAGATCTAATTTGTAAAATTTTTTAATTCCTTTGGGTGATAAATGTTTACTATCCATAGAGGCTATATAAATTCTTGCACCATACTTTTTTAATTTGGGAACTAAAGCCTGACCAACCATTCCAGTTCCACCAGCTATAAGGATATTCTTATTTTTAAAATTATTTTTTTGCATATTTAAAAATTTTTAAAATATTTTTTGAAATTTGATTGTAATTTGGAGGTAAGTTATCCACTCTTTTATGAAATCCAGCACTTTTATTCAATAAACCCATTGTGAATATTTTTTTATTTGTTAAGTGATTAATTTTATTTGCTAAACTATTTGATATACCGTCGACATAATCATCATCAAGTATCATTGCTCCAAATTTTGAATTTGAAATACACTTGATTGCTTTTTTAGAAATTTTAAAAGGTTTAATCCATAAAACATGAATTATGCCAATTTTATAACCTTTTTCTTCAAGAATTTTTTTAACTTTTATAGCTTCAAATCTTGTAATAGAAATTGCTATTATTACAAAATCTTTTTTCCCTTTTATATCATCAACAAGCTCCTTGGTATTATTAAAACTGCCCCTGTGTTCAGAAACATAATAAACTTCTTTTTCATTCATAAAACTCTTGTAAATTTTTTTGTATTCATTTGGAGTCATAGGAGAAACAATTTTTACACCTGGCATTCTATAGTAGAGAGAATGATGAGAAGAACCTGCAACTGGACCAATTGCTCCCTCCATACCTATGCCTCTAACAAAAACTGGACATGGTGTATTAAATAACTCCTTACTTTTTGCAGCATAGTTTACAATCATAGGAGCGTTGTACCAATTAAAACCTTGATATCTAATCACATATATTGGTTTCTCGTTCATTAAGGCTGATCCTGTAACTATTCCACCACCAGCTACGTCAGCCATAGATAACTCAATCATTCCATCTTTTTCATATAACTCTGGGAGAGTTCCTCCGACCCATCCAACTGCTGTCAAACATTGACCAAAAACCTTACCTTCTTTTTTCTTGAGGTGATTTCTAATTATATTTTTTATAGTTTCTCTAACTGTTTTAGCCATATGTTATCAACTTGCTTTTTAAATTTTTGGTCAATTTTTTCACCAATTTTACCCAATAATTTTTTCTCACTTAAATATCTATCAAAAATCTTATCACTATCTTTTCCTGCGCCCGAATGCCAAAATAATCTATTAGTATTAATGTTTAAAAGCATTGGTTCTTTAAAAAAATATCGTTGAAATTTAAATATCTCTTTTGGATTGTCTTGAAGATCATAGCCTTTCATTTTAAATGATTTTGCAACATCATGCATACTCCAATTTCTTCTAATTTTTTTCTCTGTAAGAATAGAAAGGTTGTTATCTTCCACAATAAATAATATTGGTAATTTTTTTGCCGAAGCCCATCCTAGGGCACCCAAAACATAATCTTCTTCTGCTGAAGCATCTCCCATAAATACAATAGTAGGTTTTTTAGAGGTAAAACAAGCGCCCACGCCTATTGGAACTTGTGTGCCCATGTGTCCATCGTGACCGAACATTTGAATTTTTTTTGAGTATATAGAAGCTGATCCCGCCTTACCTTTTGAAATACTTAATTTATAATTTCCCAATAATTCATTAATTAAATTTTTAATATCGCCCCCAAAGGATAAGTATGTTGAGTGACAACGGTGTTGTGCAAATATCAAGGGTTTAATTTTTTTAGTATTTTGAATCAATGAAGCCAAAGTTGCAGGCGTAAATTCTTGTCCAGCAGATAAATAAATTGGTATTTTTATAACTTTATTTTTTGAAAAATTAAATGCATTTATTTCAAAATGCCTACACAGGGCGGCCTTTTCAAAAATTTTAGCTCTTAATTTATTATGCACTTTTTGAACAAGTAAGAATTGTTATTTGTTTATTAATTTTAAATACCTCAGATAATTTTTTTATTGTATTAGTTCTTACTATATCTCCAGCTGATAAAACATATTTTTTTTTATTATCAATAAGTCCTCCCGCTAAAATTCCAAAAATAGTATCTTTTTTTCTCTTTAATTTAAGTTTTTTTAAACTTTTTATTTTTTCAATTGTTATATCTAAATTTTTATATTTATATTTATTAGATCCAAAAGTTTTGGGTATTTTAAAGAGTAATTCGTTTTTTATTTTTTTCATCTCTTTTTTTCCTTCATAGGGTTTATTTTCTCTTCCGTAATTATCTTTATACCTAACTAAATCATTTTTATTTATTGGGGTTTCAATTTCCAATACAATGCTGTTTTTTTTTGATAAAGATTTTGTTGAATGAAACAATCCAGGTCGAATCATTAGTTTATCAGGAGCTTTTAAAATTTTTTTTTCATAAAAACCAATCATAACCTCAACTTTTCCATCTAAAAGAATAAATCCAGTCTTTTTATTTGGGTGACAATGTAGCGATGTTTTTTTTCTTGAATTTATTTTTAAATGCCATGTTGCAGCATTATTTGTTTTACAAATAATATATTCCTCTCCCCATGGCTTTTTAACCATTAAATTTTTCATATTTTTAATTTTCTTTATAGTATAAATTTAATGCAGCTTTCATCCAAGGTCCTAGATCTTTGTAATGAGCTGTTGTGACTATATTTTTGTCAATTACAGCAGGAAGATCAGTGTAGATTGCGCCTGCATTTTCAATATCATCTTTCATACTATAGTAGCCAGAAATTTTTTTCCCTTTTACTATTTTTGCTGAAATCAGTAATTGAGCTCCACTACATATACACGCAATAAGCTTACCTTCTTCGTGAAATTTTGAAATGAAATTAATAATATCCTTGTTCTGTCTTACTTTTTCTAATGCTTTTACTCCTCCAGGTATAATCAAAAGATCATAATCTTTTGTTTTTATTGAACCAACATCTTTAACAGGATGATTTTTATTTGGAGGTATGTCGGTTCCTAATATTCCTTTTACAGGTTTGCCCTCGTTTAAGCACACATCAACAGTAAAACCATCTTCCAATAATCTATAAAATGGATAAATAAATTCATGATCTTGGACTAAGTTACCAGATAAAATAATTGCTTTTTTTTTCATAATACTTTTATATCTAATAGTTCTTTAAATACCATTTTAAAGTTTTTCTTATTCCTTTGTCTAATGAGATTTTTCTTTTCCATTTAATTTCTTTGCTTGCTTTATTACAATTTAAAAATACGCTATTTTTAAGGCTTTTTTTTGTGAAATCGTTAACAATTTTTAAATTTTTACCAGATATTTTTATTATCTTTTTTACCAAGTTGTTTATTGAAATCAATTTTCCATATCCAACGTTGTATAAGCCAAATTTTGATTTCTGGTTTTTTATTGCTAATTCAACAAAATTAATTAAATCGTCAATATATAATAAGTCTCGTCCTTCGTCTCCTTTTCCCCAAACTACCACTTTATTATCTTTGGCATTTACAACTTTATTTACAGTTGCACCAAAAACATGAGACTTATCAAGATCAAATTTATCATAAGGTCCATAAATATTTGAATGACGTATCAAAGTATATTTATTTCTATTTAGTCGCGAGTAAAATTCTCCTAGTTTTTCTACATAGACTTTCATCCATCCAGCGCCAAAATAGTTTGGATACATTTCTTTATTTGCATCAAAATCTATTTCTCTCAAAGATTTTTTGGACGACTTATACATTACAGTACAACTAAATATAATGACATGTTTTACAAAATTATCATAAGCTAACCTTGTTACTACCGAATTCATAATTGCATTATTATTTACGTGTATATAAGGTTTTGAAATTATCTCTTTAGCACCAGATGTAGTAGCGGCTGCTTGAATTATGATTTCACAATTCTTAATTATTTTTTCTACTTGCTTTGGTTTAGTTAAATCACATTTAATTAGCTTTATCCCTTTTATTGAAGGTTTATTATTTAAATAGGTTCCTATTATTTGATAATTTTTAAATTTATTTTTAAATTTAATAGAAATATTTTTTCCAATAAATCCACTTGCTCCAAATATTATTAGTTTTTTCTTTTTCAAAATACTATATTCTATATAATTATAAAATTTTAAATCAAGTAAAACACTATATGATCACATGCAAAACACCATTTAGAATTTCATTATTTGGCGGTGGCACAGACTTTCCTGTCTGGTTTAATAAATATCAAGGAATGACAATTTCTTTTACAATAAATAAATATTGTTACTTGAGCTTAAGATCTCTACCTAACCTTTTTCCATTTAAATATAGATTAAGATATTTTGTTAACGAAACCTCAAAGAATATTAATGAAATAAAACATCCCTGTATTAAAGCAGTTCTAAAAAAATATTATAAATTAGAAAATGGATTAGAGAATGGATTGGAAATTGTTCATAGCTCAGATATACCGGGTCTTTCTGGTCTTGGGTCCAGCTCGGCATTTACTTTATCGATGATGAATTTGATCCACAAATATAAAAATATTAATTTAACTAAAGAAGAATTGGTTAAAAAATGTATTAATATTGAACATAATATTTTAAATGAGTCATCCGGGTATCAAGATCAATATGCATGTGCATATGGAGGGGTCAATTTAATAAAATATAAAAGACAAAATGTAAAAGTTAGTAAATTAAAAATAAAAAAAAATAATTTAAATAAATTAATTTCAAATTCTATTTTAGTATATTCGGGAATTCAGAGGAAATCAGAAAGAATTGAAAAAGATAAGATTAAAAATATTTTAAAAAATAAAAATAATTTAAAAAACATTTTAGAAATTTCTAATGAGGCTAAAAATATTTTAGAAACTAAATCAAATTTTCAGATTTCATCAATAGCGAATTTATTAAATGAGAGTTGGAGAAACAAAAGAGAACTTTCTAAATTTGTTTCAAATTCTAAAATTGATCAATTGTATAGATTTGGATTAAATAATGGGGCAATTGGTGGAAAACTTTTAGGAGCAGGAGGGGGTGGATATGTTTTATTTCTGTCAAAAGATAAAATGAATCAAAAAAAATTAATTAAAAAATTGAAAAAAAATGTTTATTTTAAATTTCAAATTGATCAAAAAGGAACTCAAATTATATAAATCTATGGTACATAAATATAAATTTTTTATTAATTTCAAAAAAATATAATATGGCTAGCAAAGAATTCTTACATCCTCTGATGAGTAATAACTTTGAAAAGGATGACTTTAACCCAGTTATAAAGCTTTTAAAAAAAAAAAATGTGATACTTACACAATCAAAGAATGTAAAAAAATTTGAATACATGTGGTCTAAATGGCTAGGTGTAAAATACTCAGTTTTCGTGAACTCTGGGTCTTCTGCAAATTTAATTTCAGTAGATATTTTAAAACATTTAAAGGGCAATGGAGAAGTAATAGTTCCAGCTCTTACATGGTCTTCAGATATTTCTTCAGTTATAAAAAATCAAATGAAGCCAGTATTCGCCGACATTGATTTGAAAACATTGAGTATGAACGAAGATGAGATAATTAAAAAATATAACAAAAAAACCAAAGCTATTTTTTTGACACATGCACAAGGATTTAATGGGTTATCTAATAAATTATTAAAATTTATCAAAAGAAAAAAAATTTTTTTAATTGAAGATGTGTGTGAGTCCCATGGTGCAAAACATGGAAAAAAAAAATTAGGTACGTTTGGTGAAATATCTAATTTCTCTTTTTATTATGCCCATCACATGTCCACTATAGAAGGTGGCATGATATGCACTAATGACAAAAAAATTTATGAATTAGCTAGAATATTAAGGTCTCATGGATTGTTAAGAGAGATGAAAGATCTTAAAATGAAGAATAGATTTATAAGAAAATATAAAAATTTATCTCCCAATTTTATTTTTTTATATCCCGGCTATAATATGAGAAATAACGAAATTGGTGGATTATTAGGTTTAGGGCAATTAAAGAAATTGGATAAAAATAATAAAATTCGAAATAATAATTTTAAATTCTTTTTAAAAAATCTAGATGGTAATAAATTTTTTACAAATTATGTCTTAGAGGGTAGCTCTAACTATGCTCTTCCATTAATTTTGAAAACAAAAAATATGAAAATTAGAGATAAATTTGAAAAATTGATGAGTAAAAATTTAATTGAATTTAGGAGAGGTAATGCTGGGGGTGGAAATATGTTGCGACAACCTTTCGTTAGGCCTTACGTAAAAACTAATGATTATAAAAAATTTAAAAATACAGAATATATTCATAATTTTGGTTATTACATAGGAAATTATCCAAAATTGACTAAAAGTAGAATTCTTAAAACCTGTAAGATTTTAAATTCAGTAAATTTATAGATTTATTAATGTAATGAAAAAAACAAAAATACTAATAACTGGCGGAGCCGGATATATTGGTTCAATTTTAAGTACAAAATTAATTTCACTAAATTTTCAAGTGACTGTAATTGATAAGTTAATGTTCGATAAAAATTCTTTGTCCCATCTTTTTTCTGATAAGAATTTTAAATTTATTAATGGTGATGTAAGAAATAAAAGATTAATTGATAAAGAAATAAAGAAACATGATATCATTATTCCTTTAGCTGCTTTAGTAGGAGCTCCGCTTTGCGATAAATATCCAAAATTAACTAAGGAGATAAATTTAAATAATATTAAATACATTATTTCTAGACTTAAAAAAAACCAAAAAATTATATACCCAAATACAAATTCAGGATATGGAATTGGAAAAAAAGGGAAGTTTTGTGATGAAAATTCTCCATTAAATCCAATATCTTTATATGGCAAAACAAAAGTAGAGGCAGAAAAATATATTCTAGAACATAAAAATTCAGTTGTATTTAGACTTGCAACCGTATTTGGTTTTTCTTACCGAATGAGAACAGACCTACTTGTTAATTTTTTGGTCAATAAAGCTGTTATAAATAAAAAGCTCGAAATATTTGAACCACATTTTAGAAGAAACTATATACATGTTATTGACGTTGTTAATGCGTTTATATTTGCAATTAATAATTTTAGCAAAATGAGAGGCAATATCTATAATGTTGGTTTATCAAACGCCAATCTCACCAAAATTCAACTTGCTAATTTAATAAAAAAATATGTTGAAAAAACAAAGGTTAATATTCTTAAAAACAGAAAAGATCCTGATAAGAGAGATTATTTTGTGAGCAATAAAAAAATTGAAAAATTAGGATTTAAACCAAGCGTTTCAATAGATGATGGAATAATAGAACTTAAGAACATATATTCTTTTTTTAATTTCAAAAAAAACAAAAATAATTATTAAAATGGTTATAAACCAAGCAGTAATTGTATGTGGTGGTTATGGCAGAAGATTGGGAAAAATAACTCTAAAAACTCCTAAGCCCCTTATCAAAGTAAAAAATCTTTCAGTTTTGGAGCATATAATAAAAAATTTAACAAGATATGGAATAAAAAATATTCTTCTGCTGTGTCATTATAAATATAATAAATTTAAAAAAAAATTTCATAATAAGAATTTTTATGGAGCCAATATACAATGCTTGGAAGAAAAAAAACCTTTAGGCTCATCAGGTGCGCTCTATAACGCTAAAAAAAAATTAGATAACGATTTCGTATTTTGTAATGGAGATACTTTT